>Ga0307377_10000290_pt1 | contig 69586 bp, 59 predicted proteins | sample TR3MG_FD_202535 | JGI IMG/M metagenome (GOLD analysis project Ga0307377, IMG submission 202535) | Soil microbial communities from Risofladan, Vaasa, Finland - TR-3 | ecosystem: Environmental > Terrestrial > Soil > Coastal area > Acid sulfate soil | place: Finland: Risofladan, Vaasa | collected... | reverse complement strand
CTATACGCAAGGGCTCGGTGCTAACAAGAGGGTCCTGTTGGAAACGCAGCTGGCCGTGCAGGAACACCGAATCGCCGAGATACTTGCCGACGTAGAGCGCGGTCTGATCCAGATACCTGGCCAGAGGGTTCGTGGCCGCGGTCTGGCCGGGGTCCGAGACGTCGATGAGCCAGCGCTGGAGGAACTGCGTCTGCAGGAAGAATACGTCCAGGCCCAGGCCGTCGCGCACGCGCTGCTCGAAGGCCCGGGCGACATTGAGCTGGGGCAGGAGCTCCGACGAGGATATCACCGCCTTGCGGATGTCGACCGTCTGGTTGCTCGAGACATCGAAGAGACCCGCTCCGAGCAGACTGGCTATGTCGGCCTCCGACATGGGCGGATCGGAGGACAGGGTGGGCTTGAAACTGGAAATCGGCTGGTTGTCCGTCCGCAAGGTGATCAGGACCGGACCCTGGTCGCTGGAATCGCGGAGCTCGGCGAGCATGGTCACCCGCGGATCGAAATGGTCGAGCGTCTCGTTGAAGACGAGCAAGGCCGACTTCAGGAAGAAACTGCGCTGTATATAGAAGACATCGCCTCCCCGAAGGGCGAGCGAGCCCTTGACCGAGAGATCCTCCACCGATTGGTCGTAGTGGATGCTGAGGACGCTCGTCGGGTCGGCGTAGCCCGAAACGACCGGCAGGTCCTTGGAGGGGAAGAAGACCTCGACGCCCCGCCCGAAGTGCAGCTGGGCCTGCACCAGGAGGGGATAGGCCGGCGGGCCCGGGGATTCATTGTCCCCTCCCCCGAACACCCCGGTTCCGATGACGACCGAGGAGCGTTCGAGCGTGTAGCTGCCCGTGAGCGCGAGCACGTCGGCCCGCAAATCGACCGTCAAATCGATGTAGGCCTGTCCTTTGACCGACACGCCGCTTATGTCGAGGTTGACGTCCAGGGGGGCGCCGGTACCCGTAGTGAGATTGGCCTTGAAATGGGAGGGCAGCCAATGATCGAGATCGGCCGTGGCGCGCACATCGAGCCTGGCCTTGCCGGCGGGAACTCCCCTGGCGCTCATGGCGAGGCTCTTTCCCAGCACGCTGACCGGGGCGGAGAAGGGACCGACCTTGGTCGAAACCCAATCCGGAACGGAGACGACGACGGACTCCATGCCGATGCTGCCGGTGATGTCGGGGTCGGCCACGAGGCCTTTCACGAAGAGGGAGCCGCGCACCCTTCCCGCGTCGAAGCTCGTCGTGCCCAGAGGGAGCACGGGGGAAACGGCCGCGAGATCGACATCGATGCCGCTTACCTGTGCGTCGATGGAGGAGCCGCTGAGCTTTCCGGATGCGATGAAGGCCACAGGCAGGGCCTTGCCCGACGCGATCGAGAAATTGCCCGAACTGTCGAAGCTCGCGACAAGCTCGCCGCCCCCTCCCCCGCTGAAGGCGATGCGGCCGGGCGCGATGGACAGGTCGAAGGGCCAGCGCTCGACGTTCGCGGCTCCGATCCTCAGGTCCAGGATGCTCCCGGAAAGATGATAGTCCCGAAGCGGCGCGGGGAGTTCGCGCAGCAAAGGAAAATCGTCTAGCGACGGCGCCGGGGGAGAGGCGGGCGTCGAAGACGCGGCGGCGCGCGAGAGGCCGCTCGATCCGTCGGCCGCGAGCGCTATCGAGACGACCTTCCCGCCGAAGATGCCCTGGCAGTCCAACCGGATTCTGGCCGAAGCGTCGGCGAGCGAGTACGATATCGACCCGGACCGGATTCGCTGCCCCTGATAGTCGGCGCTCAGGCTATCCACGTAGATCGTCCTGTCGGCATAGCGTCCGCTCAAGGACAAGGCGAGGGGATCGAGGCCTATCTTGCCGCCGCGCAGTGCGGCGTCGAAATCGAGCCGCGGCTCGGCGGGCGGACCATGAACGGCGAGCTTCCCGTCGAGCGAGCCGCCAAGCCCGGCGAGTCCCAGGCGACTGAGCGGGGACGACGAGAAAACGACATTCCCCGAGAGCTCTCCCTTGGCATACGCGAGCGCGATGTCATATCGCTCCCGGGTCGAATCGGGGACGATTTGGCCAGCCGCGGCAGGTTCCTCCTGCGCCGCAAGGCTGGCTTCGAGCTTGGCCGAAAAATCGCCGCCTAGAACGTAATCGAGGGCCACCGAGCCCGTCACGCGGGAGTAGCGGTCCTCGACGCTCACCGTGCCGAGGCGGGCCGAGCTGGGGCCGAGCACGCCGGAAAGCTCCAGGTGCGGCAGCCGGCTCGTCCTATCGTCCGCAGGCGCCAGATCGAGTCGGTTCATGGCTACGCTCCAGTCCGAGAGAGAGGCGAAGCGCCCGTCGGCGTCGAGGCCGACGAGGGCGACGCCGCTCCCCAGCGGAATGGGCAGCGACCTGGCTTTGGCGCTGAAAAAGGTGCCGCCTGCCTCGGCGCGGGCGGCGAGGCTGAGGCCGTAATCGCCGGAAACGAAGACGCTGCCGCCGACGATGGTGCCGCGGAGCTGGTACGGAATGTCCCGAAGTTGCAGCTTGGCCGTGAACCCGAGGCGATCGGCCACCGCGAAATCGACCGTTCCCGTGCCCCGCAGCGTATAGCCCATGGCCGAAACGAGGAGGCTTCTGACCGTGAGGCCCTGGAGATTGCCCGAAAGCGAAAGCAGCGCGTAGGCCCCCGGCGCGGAATGGGAAACGATGGCCAGATCCGAGGCTGACCAGGACAGGCGCGAGAAATCGCTCGTGGCGAAGACCTCCCCGCTGAGTTTCAGATCGGCGAGAAGGGAAGCCGCCTCGGGCGATTCCAGGACCAGAGCGAAAAGATTGCGCAGGGGCTCGAGATCGACCTCGTCTATCGTGGCCGAGACGGCCAGAGTAGGCTTGGACCCGAAATTGGCGCTTCCATCTATGGAGATGCGGGGATAGACCCCCAGGGCCACGCCGCCCTCGCCGGAGAAACGGCGCTCGGAGGGGGCGGAAGCCGCTCTCTCGGCCTCGGGCGGGCGGAGCGAGGCCTGGAATTCCAGCGTGCCGTCCTTGTAGGCGGCGGTGACGGAGAGGTCGCGGAACAGGGCATCGGCGACGGATACGCGCTCCGCGAGCGCGGTATAGATTCCGCCGTGGCCGTAGAGCCTGAAGCTCGCGGAAATCGGAAGCCCGCCGTGGCGCAGAGCCAGCGAGACATCCAGGTTTCCGTCGGGAGACAGATCGGCGAAATCGAAGCTGCCGCGATACTCGAAGGAACGGCTGGCGTTGCGGAGCCGCAGGTAGGCGATCCGGGCGCGATGCAGATCGCCCGTCGCCGAGATCGAAAGGCTGTAGGGACTGTGCAGGACCGATGCGGGAAGACTCGTCACGAGACTGAGCGAATAGCCGGCGCGTCCGAGGTCGCCCGAGGGCAGGCTGAGCGATAGCGTGCCGCTGTAGGAGGCGTGCATCCATGGCGAGAACGAGGCGAGGCCGCCGCCCAGACGCACGGACCTTTCGGGAACGAAGCCGTCCATGCGCAGGAAGGCGCTGAGACTTCCGTCGCGCGTGTCGAAGGTCATGGAGGCGTCTATGGGCGCCTTGTCCCGCACCTTGCGCAGCTCGACGATGCCCTTCGAATAGACCACTTCGAATCGCTGGACGCCGAACTCGAAGTCGTGAGCGCGCCCGGCGAGGGCTATCTGCGCCCTCGCCATGCCGAGGTCCTGGGAGAGGGAGCCGCTCACCTCGAGCGGCCCTTCTATGCTTCCGATGGAGCCTCGCTCGGGCACCAGGGTATAGCCGCCCGAGAGGGCGACATCGACCGTCTGCCCGACGCTCGAATAGGAAAAGTCCCTCGCGGAAAGCGCGAGCGTGCCCAGACCGGTGTCGGCCAGATGCAAAAGGAGGCCCTTGCCGATCAACTTGAACCGGGGAGCGGGCAGCCCGGGCGGGGGGAAGATGAAGGGAGCCAGCCGCGCGAGCAAGGCGTCGTCCCGGGGCAGGACCACGTCGGCGGTGACGTCGTCCAGCTCGATGGTCTTGAGGGCGTCGGTCGGATCGCCCCTGAGGACGGCGAAGATGTCGTAGTATACGCGCACCTTCCTCGCCTCGAGAAACACTCGACCCTGGGGGTCCCTCAGGGTCATGGAGTTGAGGGCGACGGAGTGGAGGATCGAAGGGGACAGCGAGGCGAAGGAGATGGAGAGGCCGAGCTGCTCTTCGATCGAGGCCTTCGCCTGCGCGATCGCGGCCGTCACCTCTCCGCGGAAAGCCCTGTCGAGCGCGGGAACGGCCAACAGAGCGATCGAGGCAATGAATGCCGCGAGCGCCGCGGTGCGAAGAAGCCGCCTTATGCCGAACATACCTGTAGTGCCTACGATAGCACAGGCTCCTTCTTTCCGTCAGGGGATGCGCCGTCGGGGCCCGACTCCTTCGGCTTCGCGGAGCGGGCTGCGGCCCCTCGCGGCGATCCATCATGCTTATCGGCATCCGGGATCTTGCGCTCCAGGGCGGCCTTCGCTACCCTCGCGCCATGAGCATCGCCGAAAACCCGGTCCTCCCGAAGTTCATCGTCCTCGAGGGAACCGACGGCACGGGAACCACCACCCAACTGAAGACGATCCATGAGGCGCTCGCCCGGGCCGGCATCCCGCACTGGACCACCTGCGAACCCACCGACGGCCCGATCGGCCGGCTCATCCGGCGCATCCTCGGCGGGGAGCTTCGCGCGGCCCCCGGCACCGTGGCGCACCTCTTCGCCGCCGATCGCCACGAGCACCTCTACGGCGCCGAAGGCATAGCGGAACGGCTCGGCCGCGGCGAGGTCGTGGTCTGCGACCGCTACATCCTGTCCAGTCTCGCGTACCAAGGCAGCGCCTGCGGGCTGCAGCTCCCCCTTTCGCTCAACGCAGCCTTCCCGCTGCCCGGACTCCTCCTCTACTTCGACGTGGATCCCCACCTCTCCATGAGCCGGATCGAGGGGCGCGAACGCCGCGACATCTACGAGACGCTCTCCTTCCAGGAGTTGGTTCGCTCAACGTACGAAGAGGCGATGCGCCTGTACGAGCCTTCCGGGATGGAGATCCGGAGGATCGACGCATCCCTCACGCGCGCGGAGGTGAGCGGCGCGGTCCTGGCGGATCTCGAGCGGAGGCTCGGCCTCGAGCCGGGCCTCCTTCGCGGGAATGACCGTTAAACAACGCAGAGCGGAGAAGGTTTCGTCCAAAAGGAACGCGGAGGCGCCGCGGGGCTCGGAGCTTTCCGCGGGTCGCCGTCGCAGCCGACGCGCAGGCCCGTCGACGGCGGTTCCGATCCGAATGTTGATTAATTCGACCGCATACTTTATATTGAGCTGATACGGTTTGCCCAAATGGACAAAAAGATGTTCGAGCGATTTCCAGACGAGGGCCTCATAAAAAGCGCCGACGAGCCCGTTCGCGGCGTCGAATCCGATCGGAAAGTCAAGCTCAATCGCAAAGGCAACGAATTGTTCAACCGAGGGGAAGTCGAGACCGCTCGGCGCATATTCCAGACCACCGGCTACTCCGACGGACTCATCCGCATCGGCAACCATTACCTGCAGGAGAAACGTCCTGTAGAAGCGCTCAAGATGTACTGGCTCGCCCGCGACAAGAACAAGATAGAAGAACTAGTCGGGAGCGTCGCCGTCGTGATACAAAGCATGCTGCGCGAAGAGCAGGAGCGAGAGGAACAAAATGAGCGACAATCCGAATGAAGAGTTCCAGCAACGCGAGAGCGCCCACGAGCCGCCCGATCCGGAAATCGCGGAGATATCGGAACTTTCCAAGAAGGGTTATCAGTACCTCAAGGAAGGCCGCATCGAAGAGGCAGAAGAGTGCTTCGCCCGCATACTCGAACGCGATCGAGAGAACAACTACGCGCTGGTCGGCCTCGGCGACGCGGCCCGCAAGCGCGGGGCCTTCCGCGACGCGGTGGATCACTACAAGAAATGCCTCGTCTTCCATCCCGGCAACAACTACGCGCTTTTCGGCCTCGCCGACTGCTACAAGGCCCTGAACCAATACCAGAAAGCCATCGAGATCTGGGAACAGTATCTTCTGCACGACAACAAGAACATCACGGTCCTGACGCGCGTCGCCGACGCCTACCGCAAAGTCCGCGATTTCCGCAAGTCCAAGGCCGTCTACCTCCGCGTGCTGGAGATGGAGGCGGACAATCCCTACGCCCTCATAGGCCTGGGGCACCTGCACTACGATTTCAAGGAATACAAGGACGCGCTCGGATATTGGCAGCGCATGGTCGACCTCCAGGGCGACGGCGTGGACATACGAGTGCTCACCTCGATCGGCAATTGCTACCGCAAGCTCAAGCAGTTCGACCTCGGCGTCCCCTACTTCGAGAAGGCCCTCGCCAAGGAGCCCGACAATTTCTACGCGCTCTTCGGCCTGGCCGACTGCTATCGCGGCACCGAACGGCAGAGCCGATCCCTCGACTACTGGAATCGGATACTCGAGAAGGATCCGCGGAACAAGGTCATCCTCACGCGGGCCGGCGACGCCTACCGCACCATGGGCGATCTGGAAAAAGCCGTCGATTACTACGAACGCGCGCTCAATATCGAATTCGACGTCTACGCCGTGCTCGGGCTCGCCATGATCTCCCGGGCCCGGGGCAAGTACGATGACGCCGTGGTGTCGCTGCGCAAGCTCATCCAGAACGATCCCAAGAACTACCGGCTCTATCTCGAGATCGCCCAGTGCTACGAGGCGCAGGGCGACAGCCAGCGCGCGCTCGAGGCCCTCGCCGATTTCCAGAGACTCGGCATCAGGAACATCTACGTCCAGGACGCCATAGCCAAGCTCCAGAAAGGCTAGCCCTCGGGATCGCCCGCCTCCGCCTTCGAAATCAAGCGCTCCAGTCTCCGGCGACGATGATCCAGGGAAGACCGAAGGCCGCTCTTCCCGGCCTCGGCAAGCTCCTGGGCTCGGCGAGTCCAGTCCAGGGCCTCGACCCGATCGCGCTCCACGTGCTCGCAGAATTTCGCCCGCTCCACGCAGGAGCGGCAGGTCAGGGGCAAGGCTGCGATCAGCCTGCGACGCTCCTCCCTTCTTCCGGCCCTCCGATACAGCTTCGAAAGCCTTAAGCCGGCGGTCTCGTCCCCGTTCTCGAAGGCCGTCCGCAGAACAGCCGCGCCTTCCGGCTCCCGCCCCATGGCCACGAGGGTCCGGCCGAGCGAGTCCAGGTCCACGAGCGGCCGCGGCTCCGCCGCAGGATCGGCGAAAAGGCCGTGGATCGAGGCGACCAGGGAGGCCAGACCCTCGATATCGTCCGCGTTGTGAGACGTCACGGCACCGAGGAGGGGGGAATCTCCGTCGCGGAGAAACGAAAACCACACGCCGGGTATGGCCTCGGCGGGCAGGTCCTCGCCCCGTTCGATACCCAGGATCCGGCGCTCCAGCAGCCCCAGCGAGGCGCCGCCGTGAATTCGGCGCCACAGCCTGCGGGAGCAGGGCAGGGCGTCGATGTGGCGGGCCTCGAGCGGCGGGACGCCGTTCATCACGCAGCGCGAGCGAAGGAGGGGCAGGTCGAAGGCGCGTCCGTTGTAGGTCACGAGGACGGAGCCGGAGGGAATGGACTTCGAGAGCAGCTCGAGCCAGAGCCTTTCGCCGGGAAAGTCCTCGAGAAAGAATTGGGTGATCGCGAGGCGCCCTTCCGACAATCGACCCACAGCCGCCAGGAAGGCGAGGGTTCCGCTGCCCCCCGAAAGCCCGGTCGTTTCGAGATCGAAAAACCTGAGCGCTTCGGCAGGGACAGGCTCCCCGCCCGGCAGGCTACGGCGCCGCAGGCTGCCGAGGGCCGAAAACGGGAGGGCATCGATCGTTTCGGGAAAGCTCAAGGGCCGCCGCAGGTCTCGCATCCAGACCAAGTCTCCGGCCCGTTCCCAGCCCGCGAGGCAGGGCGGCGATCCGCCGCGCCCGGGGAGAGGCCGCCTCGGCGGAGAAAGCGCCGCGGCCGGAGCCGAAGCCGGATCTTCCGGCCCGCGCGGAAGTTCGGGACTCGCGCCGCGGCCGGAGCCTCCGAAGCCCGCGGAGCGCAGCTGCGCGAGGCGATGCTTCAGGTCTCTCGCCACACCCCCGCCTCCAAGGCCGCCAGCAGCGCGATCGCACTCGCCTTGACCGCGGCGGCGTCCCGGCCCGGCCGGGCGCCGCCGCGGCGAGCCGGACCGGCCTCGTCTTGCCCCACGCCGATGCATGAAGGGCAGCCCGAGGCGCAGCGGCAGGAGGCCAGGCGTTCCCGCGCCGCGGCGATCGTCTTCGGAAGCAGGGCGGCCAAGCCGTCCGCCAGTCCGGTGCCGCCCGGGTAGCGGTCGTAGAAATACAGGGCGGCTTCGCCGAAGTGCGGATCGCGGACCCGTTCCGCCCGACCCAGGTCGCGGGGATCGCACATGAGGAAAACCGGAGCCATGTCGTGCAAAAGCCGCCCCACTCCCGCGAGCACCGAGGCCTTGAAGGCCTCGTCGCCCAGCGATTCGCGCTCGAGCGCCGAGAGCGCCCCCTCGGAGGGGATGAGGAGGACGATGGCCCTCGTCTGCATCTCCTCGGGAGGCAGGGAAATCTCCCCGTATCCGATGTTCTCGTGGCTGTGGAACCGCAGTTTCTTGAACTTCTCGGCCTGGCTGCGCACGAGAACGTCGCCGAGGACGTATTCCGCGATCCGCGGCCCGGCCCCCCCGCGAAGCTCCTCGGGACTGAGGACTCCCCGGAGGTCCTCGGGACTGAGGACTCCCCGGAGGTCCTCAGTGAGGACCTTGATGTCGGTCTTGACGACCGCGTCGGTCCAGTATTCCAGGTCCTTTTCGACGACGTGGCAGCTGCGGTTTTCGATGTCGAGCTTTTGGACGATGTACTGGCGGCCGAGGTGGATATAGACGGCGTTGTCGAAGATCAGCTCCTTCGCGCTCGGCCTGTCCATCTCGCCTATGACGCGCGAGGCTCCGCCGGTGCGGTCGACGATCACCACGTTGTCCGAAACCGAGGAGCGGAGCGAAATCTTCTCGCTCGGATAGGAATCGGCGGACCAGTACCAGCGGCCGCCGGTGAGGCGGACTATGCCGTCTTCCTCGAGGTAGCCCAGGGCGCCGCTCGTGGTCTCGGCGGCCAGGAGCCGGGCCTCTTCGCCCCGCGCGGGACCGAAGGCTTCGCCCTCGGCGAAGGGCAGCTCGAAGGCGGCGCACTTGAGGTGATCCATGAATATGTAGGGATTGTCCGGGTCGATCCGCGCGGTCTCGGGGCTGCGGGCGAAGAAATACTCGGGATGGGAGATGATGTACTGGTCCAGGGGCGAGGAGGAGGCGACAAAGATCGCGAGAGAGAGGCCGCCCCGGCGCCCCGCCCTCCCCGACTGCTGCCAGAAGCTGGCGAAGCTGCCGGGAAAACCGGCGAGCACCGCGGCGTCGAGCCCGCCTATGTCGATGCCCAGCTCCAGGGCGTTGGTCGACACCACCCCGTGGATGCCGCCTTCCCGGAGGCCCCGCTCGATGGCGCGCCGCTCGTTCGGCAGGAGCCCCGAGCGGTACGGACTCACGACGATCCGGCCGTTGTCGGTGTACAGATTGGCGATGGCTTCGTTGATGTACGCGGCGATGAGCTCGACCCGCAGGCGCGAGCGGGCGAAGAGAATGGTCTTGACCCCGGCCTTGAGGAGGCGGACGGCGAGCATTTCCGACTCGGTCGCCGTGCTTTTGCGCATGCCCTGGACGGGATCCACGAGCGGGGGATTGTAGAAGACGATCCTCCGCTCTCCCTGGGGCGCGCCGTTGTCCGAGATTTCCGCCACCTCCCGCCCGACGAGCGAACGGGCGAGCTCACCGGGGTTGCCGATCGTGGCCGAGCAGAAGATGAAGCTCGGGCTGGATCCGTAGAAGGCGGCGACGCGCAGGAGGCGCCGCAGCAGGTCGGCGACATGGCTGCCGAAGACGCCTCGGTACGCGTGCATTTCGTCCACGACCACGTAGCGGAGGTTGGAGAAGAAGCGTATCCACTTGGGGTGGTTGGGGAGCACGCCCGAGTGCAGCATGTCGGGATTCGAGATGACGATGCGGCCGCCTTCGCGCGCCGCCGCGCGGAGCGAATCGGGGGTGTCGCCGTCGTAGGTGTACATCCTGAGGGGAAGACCGCCGCCGAGGGCGATCTCGTTGAGCTCAGCCTGCTGGTCCTGCGAGAGGGCCTTGGTGGGGAAGAGATACAGGGCGCGCGCGGTCTCTTCCTCGAGCAGGGTCTGCAGCACCGGCAAGTTGTAGCAGAGCGTCTTTCCGCTGGCCGTGGGCGTCACGACGACGAAATCCTCCCGTCCCCGGGCCCGGCGATAGGCTGCCGCCTGATGCGAATACAGGCACGTGACGCCCCTGGCGGCCAGAGCCTCCCTGAGACGTAGGTCGAGGTCGGCCGGCAGCTCGGCCCAGCTGGCCGACCGGGCCTCGATGCGCTCCACGTGCGCGACGCAGGGGGCGATCTCCGGATCGGCCAGGAGGCTTTCGACGAAATCGCCCGCTTTGATCGGATCCATCGCCTAGCTGTATACCACGAATGGGGATGCGGCGCCATCGGTCCGGAGCGAGGACGGCCGAGGGCCCCTTTCGCCTTGCAAACGATCAGGATCGCCCCTATACTTTGCGCTGGGCCGAAGGCGTCCGGCCACATCCGCTCGCCATCGTTTTCGGCGGCTGTGCACTCCCGGCCGCGACACGCAGAGGCTCCAGCGACATTCAAGGAGGAGACTGTGGCCAAGGTTCTATCCATCGTGCTCGGCGGGGGCAAAGGCACCCGTCTATTCCCGCTGACCAAGGATCGGGCCAAGCCGGCAGTGCCGTTCGGCGGCAAATACCGCATCGTGGACATCCCCATCTCCAACTGCATCAACGCCGGATTCAACCAGATATACATTCTCACCCAGTTCAACTCGGCCTCCCTCCATCTGCACATCTCGCGCACCTACACCTTCGACTCCTTCTCGCACGGCTACGTCGAAATTCTCGCGGCCGAGCAGACCCTCGTCCACTCGGGCTGGTACGAAGGCACGGCCGACGCGGTCCGCAAGAACCTCGTGCACTTCCGGCCGCAGTCGCCGACGCACTACCTCATCGTCTCCGGCGACCAGCTCTACCGGATGGACCTGGCCGACATGTTCCGCAAGCACGTCGAGTCGGGCTGCAGCCTCACGATCGCGGGCACCACGGTGGACCGCGCCTCGGCGAGCGCGCTCGGCATCATGGCCGTGGACAAGAAGACCCGGATCGCCAGCTTCCTGGAGAAGCCGGGCCCCACGAAGGACATCTCGGAGTATCGGATTCCGCAGGAGCTGCGGCCGGAGCGGCGGTCGGGCGGCAAGGACTACCTCGCGAACATGGGCATCTACATCTTCGACGCGGCGCTCATGGAGCGCTCGCTGGCCAACGACTTCAACGACTTCGGCAAGGAGATCATCCCCGACATCCTCTCCAAGCAGAGCATCAACGCCTACCTTTTCAACGGCTACTGGGAGGACATAGGCACGATCAAGTCCTTCTACGAGGCCAACCTCGACCTCACCTCGATCAACCCGCAATTCAATTTCTACGAGGAGGACCGGCCCATCTACACGCACAAGCGCAACCTGCCGACCTCGAAGCTGAACTACTGCACGCTCAACCAGGCCCTCACCGCCGAAGGCTGCATCATCACGAACGCGTCCATAAGCCGCTCGATCGTCGGCGTGCGCACCATCATCGAATCGGGCGCGAGCCTGGACGGGGTCGTCTGCATGGGCGCCGACTACTACGAGACTCCCGAGCAGCGGGCCGAGAACCGGGCCCTCGGCAGGCCCGACGTGGGCATCGGGCAAGGCTCGATCGTGAAGGGCGCGATCATCGACAAGAACGCCCACATCGGGCAGAACTGCCGGATCGGCATCGACAACATGGAGCGGATCGACGGCGAGTTTCCCCTGTACTACGTGGTCGACGGCATCATCGTGATACCCAAGAACGCGATCATTCCCGAGGGGACGGCGATTTAAGGCGGCAGCTCCTCCGCTCCGATATCCGGCGACCCCGGACCGGAGCGTCCCGGCCGGGGATTCCCCAGGAAATCGGTCGCGTTCGCGTCGTCGAAGGGCAAGGCGGCGCCCACGCAGGCCGATGAGGGACTGAGCCGGGCGACACCCTTGACCGGCGCCGAGAAGGTCGCCTGCGGCGGCTCGGAAACGTGCCGTTTCGTGGAATAGAGCCCGGAAGCCGCATTGAGCGCGTCGAGCGCGTCGAGGCTGCGCAGATCCATCGCTCCGGCGACGAGCCGGGGGAAGCCCCAGATGCAGTCAGCGACGAGGGCGCCGGCGCCGAGGCTCTCGTCGGTCCGCACGAGTTCGGAGCCTCCGGAGGCGCAGGACAGGATGCTGTCCCAGACCCGGAGCACGGCGTGCCGGGCCTCGAAATAGCGGATCGAACCCCGCCCGGTCGCGGCGAGGATGGTGTCGTAGAGGAACGTGGGCGCCGCGGCTCGAAGCGAGAACAGCGTGCCCTCGCCTCTCCAGGCGATCTCGAATCGGCAATCCCGTATGAAGCCGGGCGCATCCGCGAAGTTGCCGATCCGCAGGTAGCCCGAGCCGCCGCTCACCTTCACGAAATCGCGCCGCATGCTCAAGGATGAGCCACCCAGATCGAAGAGGCTGAGGGCGAGATCCGCGGAGCTCTCGACAAGCGAATCGTCCAGGGCGAGCGAGCCTCCCCTGACGAGAAAGGCGTTGAAGGCGTGGACCGCGGCTCCGGCCACGACCACGGATTTCGCGATGCGGATATCGGAGTCCGCCGCATCGACGGCCGTGCAGGAAACGGCCGCCTCGGCGGCGATGGTCGAATCCCGCATGCCGCCGGTCGAAGAGCGCAGGCGGGCCAGCACGAAATCGCCCTCGCCCTTCGCCGAGAGGGTGCAGCCTTCCAAATCGAGTTCGGCGCCGCCGCTCGCGGAGAGGAGGCAGCCGCCACGCCCTCCCGCGCGCATATCGAGATTTCGCAGGCTCAAGCGCGCGCCGCGCACGGCGATGGCCGCCGCATCGCCCGGGATCGCGGCCGAGATCGCGGCCTTCCGCTCGGGATCGACCGACCAGTCCGCGGCGTAGCCACCCTGGAGGACGATGTCGCGGTCGAGCTCGATCGGCGAGGAGAGCGTCAGATCTCCCCGCAGATTGATGTTCCTCTTGCCGAGCGCCGCGGCCGAGCGCAGCGCGGCCTCGAGCGAGCCGAAGGGACGCTGGGGAGAGCCGTCGCCCTCCGGGGAGCCGCCCTCGGCCGCGTAGAGCGAGTCGCGGTCTACGACTATGCCGACCGGCTCCATCTCGGCCGAGCGGTTTCCGAGATCGTCGACGGCGTAGGCCCTGACGCGATACTGCACCGGGCCGGCCTCCGATCCGCCCAGGTCGAGTGGGGCGTCGACCCGCGCGAAGTCGGCCGGCGCGCCTCCGACGGAGACCGAGGCGAAAATCGAGACCTCCGGCCCCGTCTTCGCGAAGGTCAGACTGAGCGGCCGGTCGGCGTAGGCAGGGATAGCCCCGGCGAGAAGGGGCGCCGGCGGGGGACGCTTGTCGATCGTGAAGCTCAGGTCTTTCTCGTCGCCCCCGACGGCGGCGGACTCGGGTCCCGAGAAGGACCGGTAGCGGACGAGGACATGTCTGGCCCGCCCCGCCGGGCAGTCGACGCTCAGGCTCCCGACCAGGCGAGGCGAGGAAGCGGTCGGCTCTCCGGGCGGGCTCTCGACCGTCCCGATCTCGTAGCGCAGCACTCCGGGCGCGCTCGGACTGAGCGAAACATCGCCGGCCGTCCTGGCTCCTTCGCCGGCGCCCAGAATATCGAGATCGGGCGCGGCGGGGGGCTGATCGAACGTGATTTCGCTTTCGGCGGAACGGCGCCCCCAGGCATCCTCCCCCGCCCAGACGACCGAGACCTGCCCGCCTCTTCCGCTCAGGGCGAAGGGCTCCTGATACCGGCGTTCCGGCGCGGAACCCACTTTGACGTAGATTGACCCGTCGTAGTCGGGAAAGAACAGGAAGGCCCCGCGGCCGAGGGGGTCGCGCGCCAGGACGGGCGCCGGGGGAGGCGGCACCGGCTGCGCGGCCTTCTCCCCGTAGACCAAGGACACGAAAATCGGATCGCGGGCGCAGAGGAGCTTCCCGTCCGCGAAATAGGCGTAGTACACCGGCAGCGAGCCGCTCCAGCCGTATGGGCAGGTTATGCGGAACACGAAGCGGTCCCCGACCAGGGGAGCCTGGACGAAGTCGTACGGGGAATCGGGACGAGCCGGAGGATCGACGGCGAGGCAGAGACTCCGGCCCGCCGCCGCCGACAGGTCGACCTCCCCCGGCGAGGACTCGACCGTCGGGAGAGGAAGGGAATCATCGAAGGAAATCGAGGGCGGCCCGCTTTCCTTCGGCAAAGGCGCTACCGAAAGCCCTTCGCCGGCGAGGCGATACGTGAAGACGGCGGGACGGCTGCGATTGCCTGAGCGATCCACGGCGTACGCGAAGAGCGTATAGGTGGCGCTGCCGCGCTTCGGAGGCTCCAGGACGCAGACCGGGCCCCCGGAAGCCCGGCGAAAGCCGGAATCGGAGGCGGCGGCGGACAGGGTGCCGGAGGCGGGGCCGACGAGGGTCCAGAACACGGACGCCCCCTCGGCCGCGCTTAGGCGTATCGTGAGCGTTTTGCGGTAGATGCCGCTCGGGACGCCGGCCGAAGGAGGCGAAGGAGGACGCTTGTCGATGAGATAGGATTCGATCGTGTCGGCGCCCCCCGGGCTGCGGAGCTCGAGACGGTAGAGCCTCTCCTCGCCCCGGGCGGCCGAGAGCGCGAGGGGACGATCGAAAAGAATCCACTTCCCTTCCGGCAGGAAACGGAAGGAGGAAGGCGTCTCGGGCGGAGCCAGCTCGATGTCCGAGGAGGAAAGTCTCCGCGCTCCCGCAGCCGCGGCGGTGTCCTGCCCCGCGAGGGCGGAGAGACCGACCAAGCCCCAGAGCAGGGCGATCGCGGCGACTGCGGCGGGGCCAACGCTCATGCATCCTCCCGACGATGCGGATCCGGCTCGCCCGGCTATCGCTTGAGCGAGCCGAATATCTCCTTCAATTCCGAATCCTCCGGATAGTAGTGCTCGCCGAGCTCCTCGTCGCTCAGGCCCACGAGCTCGTGACTCATGTAGTGGATCCAGATCTCGTCCTCGACGCTGGCTATTTCGTGCATGCGGCACCAGTAGTCGGGCACGATGGGGAGGATCTCCCGCCGGTACGAGCAGATCTTGTAATCGTGCACGGCGATCTTGACATCCGACCTGGGCAGGCCCTTGCCGAGGATGATCTCGGTGAGGTGATTCACCGTCCGGCCGGAATCGTAGATATCGTCGACGAGCAGGACGCGGTCCCCGTGGCGCAGGTACTCGGGGCTGTAGGTCCAGCCGTCGACGCGGACCTGCTCTTGCTGGTTGATGCCCGTGTAGGAGCGCGCGACGACGGCGGCGTAGAACACGGGCCTGGTCTCGCCGCGCACGAGCTTGAAGTACTCGCTGATGACATTGCCGATGTAGGCCCCGCCGCGCAGCGAGACGTAGATGACATCGGGCACGAAACCGTCCTTGTGTATCCTGTACGCCATCTTGAGCGCATTGTTGCGGACGGTGTTGTATGAAAGGAATTCCTTGCGCATGGCGATCTCTCCCTCGCAGAACTCGGCTTCGTCGTTCTAGACTATAGGTTCACTTGCGGACATAGGCAAGCGTGGTGAGGGTCGTGCCGTCCCGATTCACCCCGAAGACGATTTTCCTGGCGGCGGGGTCGTTGATCCGCCGATAGAAATCGCGCACCGTGGAGATGGCCTCGTCGTCGACCTTCGTGATGATGTCGCCTGGCTTGAGTCCGATCGTGGCCGCGGGAGACTTGGGGATGACGTTCACGACCGCGACGCCCGCGACGCCCTTGGGCACCTTGCTTTGATCGATGTCCTCGGACTTGAGCGAGACGACGTCGACGCCGGGGAAGACGTTGCCGTCGTTCGCCGCCACCGCATTCTTCCTCGGCTCGATGAGGACGGACAAGTCCAGGGGAGCGCCCCCGCGCGTCACGACGATGCTCGCCTTCTTCCCCGCGCTCAGGTCGCCCACCACGCGGATGAGCTGGTCCATGCCCTTGATGGCCTGGCCGTTGACCTTGACGATGAAGTCGCCGGGAAGCATGCCGCCCTTCTGCGCGGGGCTGTCGTAGAAGACGTGGGCCGCGAAGGCGCCGGAGCGGGTGTCGACGCCGAGCTCGGCCGCGGTGGCGGCGTCCAGCTCGCGGAGCGAAACGCCGAGCCAGCCGTAGCTGACCTTGCCCTTGGTGATGAAATCGTCGATCGCCTTCTTGGCGTTGTTGATCGGAATCGCGAAGCCCAGGCCTATGCTTCCCCCCGTGGGAGAGGCGATCCAGGTGTTGATCCCCACGACCTCCCCGCGGATGTTGACGAGCGCGCCGCCGGAATTGCCCTTGTTGATCGAGGCGTCGGTCTGGATGAAGTCGGAGATGTTGCCGTCGGGCGCGCCCGAGGGGCCGAGGTCGCTGCCGGTGCGCCCGATGGCGCTCACGATGCCCGTGGTCACCGAGGAAACGAGCCCGAAGGGATTGCCGATCGCGATGGCCCAGTCGCCGACCCGCACCTTGGAGGAATCGCCGAGCGCGGCGACGGCGATGCCCGGGGAGTCCGACTCGAACTTGACCATGGCCAGGTCCTTGCGCTCGTCCTTGCCGACGAGAGTCGCCTTGTATTCCTTGCCGTCGTGGGTCGTGACCGTGATCTCGCTGGCCCCCCCGGCCACGTGGTTGTTGGTCAGGACGTAGACCGTCTTGCCGTCCCGTCGCACGATGATGCCGGAGCCGAGGCCCCGCTCCTGGTAGGGCTGTGGGTTCGGGCCCTGTCCCTGGTCGGGAGAGGGGAAGAAGAAGGGCGGCAGCTGATCCTCGGGATTGGGCTGATCGCTGGGTTTCTCCACCACGTTCAGCTCGACCACGGCCGGCTGCACGGTGGCGGCGACGTAGCGGAAGGCGCTCTGGACCGCTTCGGCGGCGGCGATGGCGGCCTTCGCGTCGGCGGGGACCTGGGCGGCGGGGCCCTCGGCCTTGATCGTCACCGAGGAGAGTCCCGCGGTCGCGCGGGAGAAACCCGTGAAGGCGAGCGCGAAGCCGATGAGGACGCCCACAAGCACGAGATTCGCTATGAAAAAATTCCGCGAATACAGTTTCTTCAACAGTGACATGGAGCGCTCCTTGCTAGGTCGAAGGTACCGCAGTCTTTGACAAGTCGCCGAATGCCCGGGATTCTTCGCCGACCCGTCAGGGCTCGGGATATTTCCAGGAGGTCAGCACCTCGATTCCGTCTTCGAGGACGGCGATCGTGTGCTCGTAATGCGCCGAGATCTTCCGGTCCAGCGTCACGACCGTCCAGTCGTCGTCGAGGAGCCGGACGGCCTCCGTGCCGAGATTGATCATCGGCTCGATCGCGAGAACCATGCCCGGTACGATCCGGGGATTGGGGCCGGGGCTGACGTAGTTGGGTATCTGAGGGTCCTCGTGCGGGGCGAGCCCTACGCCGTGCCCGCAATAGCTGCGGACCACGCCGTAGCCGTTCGCGGTGGCGTGGCCGTACACCGCCCGGGCGATGTCGTGGACCCTCCCGCCCGGCCGCACCGCGGCGATCGCGCGATCGAGGCACTCGCGCGTGACGCGCATCAGGCGCGAGGCTTCCTCGGAAACCCGGCCCACGGGAAGGGTTATGGCCGCGTCCGAGAAATGCCCGTCGATGTCGATGCCGCAATCGAGGCTGACGATGTCGCCCTCGACGAGCCGGCGCTTTCCGGGTATCCCGTGGATGACTTCCTCGTTGACGGACACGCAGAGGCTGGCCGGGTAGCCCTCGTAGCCGAGGAAGGCGGGCTTGCCCCCGTGCGACTGGATGAAGTTCCGCGCGGCCTCGTCGAGCTCGAGCGTACTCACGCCGGCGAGGACTCGCGGGGTCAGATCGACGAAAAGCTCCGATAAAAGCCGGCAGGATTCGCGTATCCTGTCCAGCTGAGCGGCGTTCTTAAGTCGAATCACTCTGCTTTCTCCCATCCAAGAATTGTCGTTCTCTACGGAGCGACGGCCGGCAGTCCCTTGGCGAGCAGGGCGGCTTCCGGATCGCGCGGGTCCGCGCGGAGGGCTTCCCTCCAGCTCGCCAAGGCGGCTTCCCGGTCACCCGCGGCCGCTTGGGCCCGACCTAATTCCTTCAAAATGGCGCAGCTGGTCTTTCCGTCCGAAGCCGCGTCGCGCGAGCGAGAAAGGTAGTCCACCGCTTTGGCGAAATCGTTCGAGCGCAACTCGAGCGTGCCCAGGGCGAAATCGGCGTAAAGGTCCTCGGCGGAAGGCGCCTCGGTCGGCCGGTCCAGGGCCTGCTGCGCCTCGAGGGCGGAGGCCGATGCCGCGAAGCGCCCGTAGGCCGCGTCGATGGCGGCCCCGTAGTACCGGCGGTAGGGATAGTCGAGCCCCCTCGCCTGCCCCGTCGCATAGAGTACCGACATATCGGCGAAGCGTCCACGTTCGAAGAGGACACGCAAGGCGTAGCCGAGAGCGCGGCCGCTCTGGGGCCGCGCGGCCGCGAAGCTCTCCGCGGCCGCCACGAAGCGAGCCTCGGGCCAGTTCAAGCCCTCGATCGTCAGAGCGAGGGCGCCGGCATCCGTGTTCTGGGAATATGGACCGAGCATCGTCAGCGCCCGGGAGCGCTGTCCCGAGCGCGCCAGGTAGGCGGCGTAGGCGGTCACCGCCTCCGGATCGGCCCTGGCCTGCGGCAGGTCGACGAAGGCGGCGCGCAGCCTGGCGAAATAGCTCGCCTGGAGCTCCGTGCCCGAGCCTGCGAGGAGGGCGAGCTTGAGATAGGCCTTCCAGGACACGCGGGGGTTGAGGCCGATCGCCCTTTGCCAGCGATCCTGGGCGGCGGCGAAGTCGCCGACCCGCCAGGCCGCGTCCCCCATGATGCAGAGATCCTCGGGACCGGCGCCGGCGTCGGATCGCGCGGCCAACTCCGGGTAGAGGCCGCAGTCCCACATCAGGGCCGTGTCCGGCACGGCTCCGCCGGCCACGGCGCGCCTGAGCCAGGCCTGGGCCGAGGCCTCATCCCCGGCGGCGAGAGCCGCCACGGCCGCGGAGATGAAGAGGCGAGGCTCGCCCGCGATCGATCCCAGCGCGCCGAGCGAGGCGGCGTCGAGCTCGGATGCCGGCAGCTCGCCGTGCCTGGCCGTCTCGACGAAGGCTTCCGCCCAGAGCCGGGGATAGTCTTGACGGGAAAGCCGGGAGGGAAAGAGGGCCAGGGCGGAGGCCGGATGCTCCGTGCGGAGGAAGGCGTAAGCCGCGCCGAAGGCCGCCGCGTCCGAGCCCGGAGCCCCGACGAGAGCCTTGCGCGCCATCGAGGCGGCGATGCCCTTTTCCCCGGCGGCCTCGGCCCGCAGGGCCCGCTTGATGAGCGAGAGCCAGTCGGCTCCGGTGGCGGCATTCCGGGCGGCCGAGGCGAAGGCGCGCTCGGCGCTCCGGCCCACGGCCAGGGCCGAGTCTATGGAGCCGAGCGAGACCGCGAAACGGGATTCGCGCGCCGCCGGCGAGCAGGCCGAGAGCGCGAGATAGCAGAGCGTCAGGACGGCGGCGGCGGCCGTCTTCGAGACTTGGCGTAGGCCTGAGCGCCCATCAACTCTCCGTAGACTTCCAAATGCCATCGAGCACCCCGTTTACGAATCGGTACGAGTCTTCCGATCCGTACTCCTTCACGATTTCGATAGCCTCGTCTATGGTAATCTGAGCCGGTATGTCCTTCTGGAAAAGCAGGGAATAGGCGCCTATCCTGAGTACGGCGAGATCGACCTTCTTGAGCCGTTCGAAGGACCAGTTCTGCAGGTGCGAACGGATCGCCGCGTCGACCGCACCGATGTTCTCGAGCGTCCCGGCTATCAGGAGCCGGGCGAAGGCCGACATTTCCTCGTCCATGTTGAGGCGCTTGTCGTCGTCCAGCCAGGAGAACGCCAGCATGTCGGCGGTCGTGCCGCCCGTGGCGTCCCACGCGTAGAGTGCCTGAAAGGCCAGGATGCGCGCCTTGCGCCGGGATGCCACGGTTCGCGGCCTCTAGAAGTTGAGATTGTCGTCGAAGATCTTCACGGAACCTTCCTTGCGCAGCTTGGCGACCAGTTCGTCCTGGACGGACTTGAGGAAAGCCTGCCGGTTGCGCATGGTGAGCTCGTAGACGATCCAGTCCTGGACGGTGGCGTTGGGCTGGCCGGGCACGGGGTCGGAGAGGGTCAGCTGCTTCTGGGGCAGCACCTCGTTGACGCGCACGATCTCGTAGCCGGTGGGATTCGGCATGAGGGAGCTGATGCCGCCGACCTTGAGCGCGAAGACGGTGTCGAGGAAGTCGGCGCCGTAGGCCGTCTCGGACTGGGGCGAGCGCGCCACCAGGAGGGAGCTCGTCGCGTGGTAGCCCGAGCTGGGGTCCATGCCCTTGAGCATGTAGGAATCGAAGCTGGCAGGGTCGTTCTTCACCTTGTCGGCGATGGATTGCATGAGTTCCTGCCCCTTCTTCCGCTCGTCCGCCGACTTGCCGCGCAGATCGATGAAGATGACGCTCACGCGGACCGAATCGGGACGGATGAGCATCGCCTTGCGGAGCTCGTACTCCTTGAGAACCTCGTCCGAGGTCGGGGGCTTGATGGCCTTGAGCTCGGCGGATTTCTTGAGCTGGATATAGCGGTTGAGGAGCATCTGCTGCTTGATGTAGACCTTGGGCTCGGCGTAGATGCCCTGGCTCCGCAGACTGGCGTCGACGGCGGCGTCGGTCGCGCCGGGCCCGAGCTGGCCCTTGAGCTGGAGGTAGGCTTGGTTGACGTCGGCCTCCGAGACGATGATGTTATCGCGCTCGCAATACTGCCTGAACAGCATCGCGTCGATCTGGCTGTTGAGGAAATCGAGGCGCTGCTGGGGCGAGAGCTGGGTGTGGAGGGTGTCCTCGACCCGCTTGAGATCGGTTTTGAACTGCAGGAGGGAGTACACCTCGAGTTTGGTGAGCTTGACGGTGGCCACAGGCTTGTCGATGGTCTGGGCGGCGGCCGAAAGGGGCAGGATCGCCGCCGCGCACAGGGCGAAAAACGCGATGCGTATCGAATGCTTCATGGGGAATCCTTCTCGTCGCAACAATAAACGTTCCGGGGAAAGGTAATGGATAAACCGAGTTTACGCAAGACGCGAACCCGAAGCCTCAGCTGCCCATCTGGAGATCGACCCTGCGCCGGAGGGCGGAAAGCCCGGCCAGACGCGGCTCGAGGCTGGAGGCCCGGCGCAGCGAGTCGACGGCCCCGGCCGTCTCGCCCCGCCTGAGCTGGACCTCGGCTTTTTTCCGAAGGAACTGGGCGCTGTCCCGCTTCGACACCTCGAGGGATGCGGCCTCCTCCAGACGATCGACGAAATCCTCCTCGTCGAGCATCCGGGGGAGCTTGAGAAGGACGAGGGTCCTGAATTTCAGCGCCACGACATCGAAGAAGTAGCGGAACCATGGCCGCTCCTTCTCCATGCCGATGAGACGCCGGTAGATGTTGTAGGCCTTGAGCCAGCGCTCCCGCTTCTCGTACTCCTCGGCCAGGCAGAGCTCGGCGTCCATGGCCTCGCCCCGTTCGAGCCATCGCTCCAGCCGGAAGTCGCCGAGCGACTTGGAGCGCTCGTAGACCTCGAGCGCCTCGTCCTCGAGCTCGTGGAGGAGGTCGAACACGATGAGCCGGGCCTGGCTTTGCGGGTCGTCCGGACGGGCCTTCAGGAAGACGCGGTAATCGAAGCCGCCTTCCTCCGCGGCCCTCCGGCGCATGCTGCGGTCGTAGGCGCGGCGCCGCTCGGGATCGGCGAGCATGCGATACGCCTCGAGCAGGAGGCGCATCGCCGCCTCGGCCGCGCGATTGGAGGACGAGCCGCCGGCGGACGAGGAATCGCGCGCGGCGGATATGTCGGGGTGGTGTTTCTTGGCCTGCCGCCTGAAGGCGCTCTTCACCTGGCTGGTGCTCGCCTCCGGGCCGATGCCGAGGACATCGTAGTAATTTTCCACGAATCTAGTTCCGTTCTAGTGGAGCGCTGCGCGCCGCCTCCGCGGCATCCGGGATGCTCGCGATAATTTCAGCGTAATTGACGATCATACCCTCGGATTCCATGACAGTCATGAGTCTCTTGAGCGCCCTGCCTGAGGACAGGCCGGACTTCCGCACGAAGGCCATGGCCCTCTTGCCCTGCAATGCGCCGGATTGGGCGAGGAAACCGGCCAGGCGCGGCGGGATATTCCCGCGGAGCCCGACGGGTGCGGTGCCTATTATAACGTAATCGTAGCCGGTGAGGCGATGGGCTTCCCCGCTTTTCGCCTCGGCGATTTCCACTAAATGACCCTTCGCCTGCAGGGCCCGCGCGAGTTCACGCGCCATGGCCGTCAGGGTGGTATCGGCGCGTTCCGGCGCGAATACGACGGCGACTCTCATCGTTCCTCCTAATCCGGCTCCGTCGTCCCGGCCGCTTCAGAGGGCTCGGTAGGCCTCCTCGGCGGCGGAGCCCCGTACGATCAGCACGGAGCAGCGGGCGGTGCGGGCTATTTCCTTGTTCTCCTCGGCCAAAAGGTCGCGGAATACCGATCCCCGCTCCCACCCGCCCAGGACGATGGCGTCCGCGTCCAGATCCTCGGCGGCGCGCACGACCTCGCCCGCGATCGAGCCCGAGAGGAGACGCCGTTCGATCGTCGCGTCCTTGGCCCGCGCCAGCTCGCCCACGAAGGCGAGATAGCGGCGTCCCGTCTCGGCGAGGCTCCTCTCGTACTCTTCGCTCTCGTCGTCGACGAAAATCCGGCTCAGGGCGAGCTGGCGGATCGTATGCGTATCGACCACGTAGACGGCCGTCACCCTGCTGCCGTAGGCCTTCTGGAGCGCGATGGCGTACTTGGCCGCCGAGATGGACGACTCGGCCCCGTTGACCAGGACTATGACATTCGAAAGGAGGCCCTTCATGTCGCGCCTCGCTCCGCCCTTCTCGTCTTGAGCAGCTTGACGGCGAAGACAGCTTCGCGCTCGCGCTCTTCGAGGGACGCTTCGATAAACGCCTTTCGCGCCTTCGAATCCGGGATGACCATCTTCTCCAGGGCATTGACCCGCCGCTGAGTCTTGCGCACCTCCCTGGCGAGCCTCCACACGACCGAGCGGATCGCCGACATGGCCACCGTCAACCTGAGAAGCCGATGGAACTCTAGCATGGTTTCGTCCGACTCCGCAAACGAATTCACGAAGGAGGATTGGAGCCGCCGCTCGGGGACGACCGCCTCCAGCGTCGGGATGCGGAGACCCGCCACTTGCACGGTGGATTCGCGCACGGAGGCGCCCAGGACGGCGCCTCCGGCGAGCTCGGCGGCGCCTTCGCGGCCGAGCGAGAAGATCATGCGCCGCATCGAGGCGTAGGCCGCCTCGGAAGCCTGCTCGAGTTCGTGTTCGAGGATCTTCGCCTCGTCGACGCGCTTCATGAGCTCGATCATGAGAATCTCGCGCTTCCGTTCCAGGAGTTCGTAGCCCTCGGTCGCGAGCGCGAGATTCTCCCTTTCCTTGAGCAGGTTGGACTTGGTCGGGGCCAGGCCTTGGATTGACACGTTAGGCGCCTCCTGCCTTGTCGGCGATCTGTCCGCCGGACGCGACGGCTCCGCCCGCTCCGCCGGATCCGCCGGGGAGCGGGTCCCCTCCGGGCAGATGCCGCTCGATCAGGTCGAGGCTCAGGCGCAGCAGCTCCTCCCGCGGCAGCGCGCCCAGGAGGCGCCAGCCGATGTCGAGGGTCTCTCCGATGCTCCGGTCCTCGTCCTCGCCCTGGGCCAGGAACTCGGTCTCGAAGCGCTCCCCGAAGCGGAGGTAGGTCCTGTCCAGCGCGGACAGCTCCTCCTCGCCGATTATGGCGGAGAGGTTGCGCACGTTGCGCACCCGGGCGTAGGACGCGAAGAGCTGGGTCGAAAGGTTCTTATGGTCCTCGCGGGTCATGCCCTCGCCTATGCCGTCCTTCATGAGCCGGGACAGGGAGGGCATGACGGCGATCGGCGGATAGACGCCTTTCTGCGAAAGCTCGCGGTCGACGACGATCTGTCCCTCGGTGATGTAGCCCGTGAGGTCGGGTATGGGATTGGTGATATCGTCGTTGGGCATGGTAAGTATCGGAATCTGCGTTATGGAGCCCGCGGAGCTCTCTATCCTGCCGGCGCGCTCGTACAGCGAGGCGAGATCCGAGTACAGATAGCCCGGATAGCCCTTGCGCGAAGGCACCTCGCCCCGCGAGGCCGACACTTCGCGCAGCGCCTCGCAGTAGTTGGTCATGTCGGTGAGGACCACGAGGACGTGCATGCCCCGCTCGTAGGCGAGGTACTCGGCCGCGGTGAGCGCGGAGCGCGGGGTGACGAGCCGTTCGATGGTGGGGCTGTCGGCGAGCGAGAAGAACATGACCACCCTCGCGAGGACGCCGGAGCGCTCGAAGGACTCGACGAAAAAGCGCGCCACGTCGTACTTGATGCCCATGGCGGCGAAGACCACGGCGAAGGGCTCGTCGGCCGAGAGAATGCGCGCCTGCCTCGTGATCTGCGCCGCTATCCTGTTGTGCGGAAGTCCGTTGCCGGAGAACAGAGGGAGCTTCTGGCCGCGGATGAGGGTGTTCATGCCGTCTATGGCGGAGATGCCCGTCTGGATGAAGTCCCGCGGATAGACGCGTGCGGCCGGATTGATGGGGCTTCCGTTGATGTCCCGGAATTCGGAGGAGAGGATTTCGGGATAGTCGTCGGCCGGCCTGCCGAGGCCGTCGAAAATGCGGCCCAGGAGATCGGGGCCGACGCGCAGCTCCAGGGGACGAGCGAGATATTCCACTTTCGTCTCTTCGAGCGAAAGCCCGGCGTTGGACGAGAAAAGCTGGATCGCGACCCTGCGGTCCGAGCTGTCCAGGACCCGGCCCACGCGGCGAACCCCGTCGCGGCCGTACACCGCCGCGAGCTCGCCGAAGCCCGCGAGCTCGGTGCATTCGGCGACGAGTATCGGCCCCTCCGCATGGACGATGCCGCGGTGCTCAATGCCTCTCATCGGCCCTCCTGGTCGGCCTTGCCGAGTTCGAGATCGTCGAAGGCGGAAGCCACTTCGCGCATGGCTTCGACGATGCCCTCGGCCCCTTCGTTGCTCACTTCGGACTTGAGACGCGACAGCTTCTCCCTGACCGGCAGGGACGCGATGCGCGGCAAAGGCGTTCCGCCCTTGATGGCGGCTTCGGCCCGGGCATGGAAATCCATGATCGCCCGTATGAGCAGGATCGCTTTCCGCGGCGAGCAGAAGCGGTCGATCCCGTCGAAGGAGCTCTGCTGCAGGAAGCCGTTCTTCAGGATGTCGGCCGTGATCAGGACGAGCCTCTGCTCGTCTGGCAGGGCGTCGGGACCGATGAGGCGCACGATCTGCTGGAGGCGCTGTTCGCGCTTCAGGAGCTCCATCGCGCGGGAACGCAGCGCGAACCACGCGGGATCGACGCCGTCCCACCAGTCCTTGAGCTCCTCGACGTACTCCGAATAGGAATCGATCCAGGAAATCGCGGGGTAATGGCGCGAGTACGCGAGGTCCTTGTCGAGGCCCCAGAAGCAGCGGATGAAGCGCTTCGTGTGCTGGGTGACGGGCTCGGAGAAGTCGCCGCCGGGCGGGGAGACGGCGCCGATGATCGAGATGGAGCCCGGCCGGCCGCCGAGGGTCTCGACGCGGCCGCCGCGCTCGTAGAACTCGGCGAGGCGAGTCGGCAGGTAGGCCGGGAAGCCCTCCTCGGCCGGCATCTCCTCGAGCCGGCCCGAGAGCTCGCGCAGCGCCTCGGCCCAGCGCGAGGTCGAGTCGGCCATGACGGCCACGTCGTAGCCCATGTCCCGGTAGTATTCGGCGAGCGTGATGCCGGTGTAGATGGAGACCTCGCGCGCGGCCACCGGCATGTTGGAGGTGTTCGCGATGAGGATGGTCCGTTCCATGATCGAACGGCCCGTGCGCGGATCGACGAGATGGGGGAACTCGGTGAGCACCTCGGTCATCTCGTTGCCGCGCTCGCCGCAGCCCACGTACACGATGATGTCGGCGTCGCAGAACTTGGCCAAGGCGTGCTGGGTCATCGTCTTGCCGGTGCCGAAGGCTCCCGGTATGGCGGCCGTGCCGCCCTTCGAGATGGGAAAGAGGATATCGATCACCCGGAGTCCGGTCATGAGCGGCTCCGTGGGCGCCAGGCGCCTCCGCGAGGGGCGGGGGCGGCGCACGGGCCACTCCTGGACCAGGCGGAAGTCCTCGCCCGCATCGGAGCTCACGACGACGTCGCGCAACGCGTATTTGCCCTGTGGGGCGACGCGGGATATCCGGCCCGGCCGCGCGCCCGGAGGCGCCATGATCCGGTGCTCGACGAGCTCGGTCTCCCGCACCGTGCCGAGGAGCGTTCCGCCTTCCACGCTGTCGCCGACGCTGACGGCCGGGACGAAGTCCCAGACCGAGTCCAGCGGCAGGCTCTCGCTCTTGGTGCCGGCGGCTATGAAGGACCCCGTGGAGGCCTTGAGCCTCTCCAGGGGGCGCTGGATGCCGTCGTAGATCGTGCCGAGGAGTCCGGGCCCCAGGACCGCGGAAAGCGGCACGCCGAGCGAGCGTACGACCTCCCCCGGCTTCATGCCCGTATCGTCCTCGTAGACTTGGATCGTGGCGCCGCGGTCGTCCATCTTGATGACCTCGCCGGCCAGCCGGGCCTCGCCCACCTCGACCACGTCGAACAGACCTACGCCGCCCATGCCCGCCGCGATGACCACGGGCCCCATGACGCGCGTTATCCGGCCTTCGATCATGGCGCCGCCCTTCCGTGAAGCGCCGCCGCCAGCTCGCCGCGGTGCCGGTCGGCCAGCTCCTCCTCGACGAGGTCCATCGTCGCCCGCACGAGCAGGTCGCCCTCCGCGGTCTCGGCGATCATGCCGGCGGCGGCCATGCCGGCGTCCTCCCGGAGCGAGCACGCGCCCGCCCCGGGCACGCTCTCCGCGAAGCTCCCGGCGGCGAGCTCGGGCGCGAGGCCGCGGTACCGCAGCGTCACGTCCTTGCCGGCGAGCAGGGGGGCGGCATTCCGAAGAAAGCGGGCCGACAGCGCGGCGACGCGATCCTGGCCGAGGCCGCTCATGAACCGTCCGAGAGCGGCGCGGAGAGCGCGGTCGACGAACCGCGTCCTATAGCGTCCCTTTTCGAGCGGAATCCGGGCCAGCAACTCCTCGCGCTCGCGTTGCGCGCGAGAGAAGCCGGCGGCGACGATCTCGTCCGCGCGGCCGCGCGCCTCCGCCTCTCCCTCCGCAGCGATGCGCAGAACCTCGGCGTCGGCCTGGCGCAGCAGGTACTCGGCCTTCTTGCGCGCGTCGTCGAGTATTTCCTTCTGGATCGTGTCGGTCGATGCGATCTCTTCCATGCCGGCTCCCTGCTGTTCAAACCGCGATGCCGATAGCCTGCCGTACCACGTCGGCGACGCTCGCATATCCGGTCCCGCCCGGTTTCTGCGACGGGATCGGCACGACGAGGGGATAGGAGCACGCGAGCTCCCAGTCCCGGAGCTCCGCCTCGAGCAGCTGCGCCGCCTCGCAGGCGAGGATGAGCACCTTGGGCCGCGGACTGCGCTCGCGCGGCGAAGTCGCGTCGCGGAAGGCCTTCAGCGCCTCGTCCCGGCCTTCCACCGCCCGTCCGGCGACGCCGATCAGGCGAAAGGCGAGGACTATCTCCTCTTCCGCTATGACGAAGATGTCGCTCATGGCGAGGCTAGACCAGAAGAATGAGCAAGGCCACGAGGAAGCCCCAGAGACATACCCCTTCGGCGAGGCCGAGATACGGCAGGGCCTTCCCCGACAGGCTCGCGTCCTCGGCTATGGCGCCCATGGCCGCCGCCCCGAGCTGGCCGATCGCGATGCCTCCTCCGATGCAGGCAAGCCCGATGGCCAGCCCGGCCGCGATGTACTTCCCGGAGGAAGAGTCGCCCCCCCCTCCCGCCGCGGCCTGAGCGGCCAGAGGCACGGCGGCCTGGGCGGCCAGCAGCGCGCTGAAGAACACCCGCGATGCGAAGTTCCTTTTCATGGCTCACTCCTTTGCGAAGGTGAATCGAAGGGGCGCGAAGGGCCGCCCGGTCTCGGTGAGGAACTTGGACATGAACTCGTAGTATTGGAGCCGCACTATCTGGACGACGACGATGAGGCCTTCCAGGAACAGGATCACGGAATTGCCGATGAGGACGACGAGAACCTCCCAGACGAGTCCGCCCGGGGCCCATTCGCGGATGAGATCGCCCATCGTGAAAACGATGAAGGACAGGACGGCATGCGAAAGGGCGAAGGCGCCGACACGGAGAAAACTCAGACTGTTGGAGAGGAAGTACGACACCGATTCGAGGACGGTGACGAAGCCCCCTATGACGAAGGCGGCGGCACCGTCTCCGGCGGGGATGGGCCGCCGATCGACGAGGCTGGCCAGGGGGACTTCGAAGATCATGAGCGCGAGGGGCAGCCCCAGGCCCACGGCGTCGAACCAGGCGAGGCCGCCGCCGAGGATGGTCCGGACGCCCATGCCTACGGCCCAGAGGAAAAAAAAGGCCCCGCAGAGTCCGGTCTTCGAGAACAGGACCTCCCCTCGCCGCCCGGTCCGGAAGCGGTCTATGACGTTGAGCGCCAGACCTATCGAGTTGACGACGACGCCGAGCGCCAGCGTGAAGCCGAAGAACGTCAAGATCCTGTCGGCACCTCCCTGGGGAAGGAGAACCAGGAAGCGGTCGGCGGGATGGGATAAGACGAGGGTTGTCAGGAAGCGTTCGAGCGGCGCGAGCCAGGTCTCGCTGGCGAAGCAGGTGCCGGTCGCCAAGCCCATCGCCATGGAGAGCGCGCCGGCTCCCATGGCGATCGGGGCGAAAGGCCTCCAGCCCGAAAAACGGGGAAAGGCGCCGCGGCGCAGCAAAAGGCCCGCGAGCAGTATGAGCGCGCCTTGCCCCAGGTCGCCGAACATGATGCCGAAGAACAGCGTAAAGAAAAAGGCTACGAAAGGGGTGGGATCGACCGTTCCGTAGAGCGGCGTGCCGTACGAAAGGACGAGCCGCTCGAAGCTCGAGACGTAGGCCCGCTTTTTCAAGAGCACGGGAACGCTTTCCTCGCCCTGCTCGGACTCGGGCAGCTCGCGGGGCTTCCAGGACCGGATCGCGATGCGCCCCGCGGTCGATTCGCGCAGCGCCGAACCCAGGGAGCCGAGACGATCCCGCGGAATCCAGCCCTCGAGGCGGTAGACCTGGGCCGAGGCCTCGAGTTCGGACTTCAGGCGCTCGATGGTCTCCTGCATCGCATAGGAGGCGGCCAGCGAGCGCCACACGGGCTCCAGCTCCCGGGCGAGCTCGGCGCGCCGCCGCTCGAGTTCGGCCGTGGCCGACGCGAGGGCGGCGAGCTCGCCTTCCAGGCGCTGGGGCAGGGAGGAAGGAAGGCCCCGGAAATCCGGCGGGAAGGCATAGGGCTTGAAGCCCGAACGGCTCAGCTCGGTGTCGAGGGCGAAACGCCCCTTCTTGGTAGTCGCCGCGACGACGAGTCCGCGATCGTCTATCGGAAGGATGAGGGCCCGGTCTCCCAGATTCGAGGCGAGACTCTCGGCGGCGCGGCTTTCCAGGTGCCCGATGCGAATCGCCAGGAAGGAAAGGTGGTCGAGCTCGCGAAAAGGCAGTTCGAGGCCCGCGAAGGCGAGGGCTTCCTCGAGCAGGGCGGCCGTCCGCGTCACCTTGTCCTGATGGGCCGACCAGAGTTCATCGAAGTCCTTGACCCTGGCGGTCAGGCGCTCGAGTTCCCTGGCCTCATCGGGACCGGGCAATCGGCTTAGCTCGGGAATCTCCTTCGGGTAGGCGAGGCCCAGGGTCCGCTTGATCGAACGCAGGCTCTCGGCCGCGCTCGGAGCCCGGACCGACAGTCTTTCCGCGGCCGGCCCGGGCTCCTTGCGCGGAAGAACGGGTTCGAAGCAACGGGACTTCCCCAAGTCCAGCACGACGAGTTCCAAATCCCGCTTCATGACGAGTAACTCGACCCGGCGCATGGGAACGGTACTCACGCTCCGACCTCGGCCAAGCCGCCGACGAAGTCGGCTATCTCCGCGAAGGGGGCCTTCAGCTGAAGCCCCTCGATGACGGCGAAGATGGAAGCGATCTCGTACTCCTGGATCCGGAAAAAGCAATACAGGGGCGCGTAGGAGGAAGGTTTGAGGTGGAGCGTCCGCCGCAGCTCCGCGAAGCGGTGGCGCCTGAGCGATCGTTCGAAATGGCGGACATCGAAATACCAGGCTTGCCCGGGTTCGGGCGCATCGTTGACGAAGGTTTCCCAGCGCCATCCGGCCCAGTCGGCCCTGACGTCGGGGCGAAGCGCGAGCGCAGCGAGCGCGGCGGCCTGGCAATCGCGCCCGCGCAGGCGGACGAGGCGGGGAATGATTTCGTCCCGCGACAGCGCGTAGTAGCGGCGCAGCCTGAGCGCCCAGACGAGGTTTTCGAGCTCGACATCGCGGGCCACCAGGGAGGCGAGGGAAGCGCGCAAGGTGAAGGGGATCGAGCCGAGCGAGGCCCAGAGTTCTTCGTAATATTGCCGATCCAGGCGATTCTTGGCCGCCGCGAGATCGTCGAATCCCTGATCCGCTATCCAGGAAAAACGGCTTCGGCTGAACATGGCCGAGGGATTGGGGAAGGCCGAAAGGTCGAAGGAGGGCGCGCGGGGCAATTCTTCCTCGCCCCAGTCCCGGGATTCATCCCGCTGCGCCGGGCCGCGCAACGAGGAGAGCAGGCGCTTCACCAAGGCGAACTCCGCCTTGGACAGGAGAGCGCGGAAAAACGGCAGGGCCATGAGGTCATGCCCCGCGATGCGCGTGAAGATCCTGCCCGCCTCGATGCGGAGACGGCGCTCCGCCGCTGCCGCGAGCCGGGCTTCGGAGGGCGCCTCCTCGTCGAACAGCTCGCGCCAGAGTTCGCCAAGTTTTCCCGCCTCGGCGAGCCTGGCGGCCCGGGGCCCGAGCCGCGCTCTCGCCTGATAGCTGCAGATGCGCACATAGCCGTAGGCCCAGGCGAAGCGCATCATCGGAGCGCCCCGGCCACGATGCGCTCGCATACCGAGATGAAAGCCGCTTCGTCCAAGGACAGTCCATCGATCTCGCGACGATAGGAATCGAGGGCGCGGCTGTATTCGCCTTTCGCCTCCGCGGCGGAGGCGGCTCTCGCGGCAGTCGCCGAAGCCGTCGCCGACTCGATGGCCGCGGCGACCGCCAGTCTGGCGCGCTCCTTGGCCGCGGCGACTCTGCGGTCGGCTTCGGCGCCCGCTTCGGCGGCCAGAGAATCGGCCTGGCGCTCGACTTCGAAGAGTCTGTCAAGAATATCCTGAGAATGCATGCAGCACCCCCCTTCGGACATCTCAAAACTAAGCTCTGACGAAATCCTCGAACTGCCTGATTATCTCGAAGGCCTGGTCCTCGCTCTTGGCCTCCACGAGTTCGGTGTAGAACTCGGGATCGTCGAGGAGCCTGGCGAGGTGCTTAAGTGCGTTGAGATGAAGTTCAGAATCCTGGGGAGCGGTAAGCAGCAGGAAAACTATGTAGACCGGCTCGCCGTCAAGGGACGCGTACTCGATCCCGCGGCTGGAAATGCCGAGCGCACCCGTGAGCCCATCGAGCCCCTCGACCATGCCGTGAGGGAGAGCTATGCCCTTCTTGATGCCCGTAGACAGCTTTTCTTCACGCTCGCGTATCGCGCGCAACACGGCGGCCCGTGGGAAATTCCTGCCATCGGCTCTGGCGAGAACGTCGACGAGTTCTTCGAAAAGCTCGTCTTTGTCCACGCTTTCGAGTCCGACCTTGATGTGGCCGGGCAGGAAAACCTGCTGAAGCAACATGCGAGCCCTCCTCGGTCGATGAAATCGCCCCGGAAGCTCAAAACCCCGCTCCAAGCACCATGCTCAGGCGGGGCGATGCGTCACTTCGTAGTCGTCGGCTGGGGAGGAGGAGGCGGCGGAGCCCCGACCTGACTGCCGTTGGTCGGACTCGTGGTTCCCTGCCCTTGAAGAGCGGCAGGCGCCTTGCTCTGGGGCTGGGCGTTCCACCAATCCGAGGTCGCCGTGCCGCCGCTCTGCTTGGCGGCGGCCGCGTCAGCTACGTTGCCGATCGAAGTCTTGTTGATCAAGGCCAAGGAGAAGGCGGTGACGAAGAAAAGCGCGCCTAGAATGTACGTGAAGCGCACTACGACGTTGGTCGAGCGCGAACCGAAGGCGCTGCCCGAGCCGCCGGCGAACAGGCCGCCGAGAGAGTCCGAATCGGAGTCTTGAATGACGACCATGATAACGAGAAGAATCGAAACCATCACGAACACGACCAGCAAGATTATTCCAAGAATGCCCATGCTTGATTCTCCGAACTGACACTTCGGGCCTGCCTCGGAAGGAACGGACCCTTTAAACCCATCCTACCGGAAAGCCAGTGACTTGGCAAGGCCTTCTATGATCGAGATATCCGCTGATCTTGCGCGACGGGACCCGATCCCGGCCCGCCCTCTCACCGCTCGCCGGACCTGCGGCCGCGGCCCCATCGGGGAGCCGCGGCCCGCAGTTTTCTGCCTCAAACCGAGCGCGTTCAGGCCCGGAAGCGGGCAATCGGCGCGAAAGTATCGGCCTTGAGGCTCGCTCCACCCACGAGAGCCCCGTCGATATTCGGCTTGGCCATGAGCTGGGCGGCATTGTCGCCCTTGACGGAGCCGCCGTACTGGATGCACATGGCCTTGGCCGCGGCCTCGCCGTAGAGCCGGGCGAGAACCTTGCGGATATAGGCGTGGACCGCGTCTGCGTCTTCCGGCGTCGCCGTCTTGCCCGTGCCGATGGCCCACACGGGCTCGTAGGCTATCGTGACGCTCTTCAGGGCCTCGGCGCTCACCCCGGCCAGGCCGCGCTCGACCTGCGAGCCGACTACCGCCTCGAGGCGGCCGCCCTCGCGCTCCTCGAGCGTCTCGCCCACGCAGAGAATGGGCTCGAGACCGTGCTTGAGCGCCAGCAGGACCTTCTTGTTGATGAGCTCGTCACCCTCGCCGTAGGAATGCCGGCGCTCGGAGTGGCCCAGAATGACGGCCTTGACGCCCAGGTCCTTGAGCATGAGGACGGAGACCTCGCCGGTGTGGGCGCCCTGTTCCTCCGGCCCCATGTTCTGGGCGCCGAGCAGGATGTCCGTGCCCTTCACGACCTCCGCGACGGCGGCGAGGGCGGTGAAGGCGGGAGCCACGAGGAGCTTCTCGCCGCAGCCGCGCAGTCCAGCGACGAGTTCCTTGGCCAGAGCCACCGACTCAGGCACGGTCTTGTGCATCTTCCAGTTGCCGGCGATGAAATATGAACGCATAGGGTGCTCCTTACTTGGTCCGGCAAACTTCGATGCCGGGCAGTTTCTTGCCCTCGAGCAGCTCCAGGGAGGCGCCGCCGCCGGTGGACACGTGGGACATCTTGGCGGCGAGGCCGAACTTGTTGACCGCGGCCACGGAATCGCCGCCGCCGACGACCGTCGTGGCGCCGCGGGCGGTGGCTTCGGCCACGAGCTTGGCCACCTCGCCCGTGCCTTTCGCGAAGGCGTCGAACTCGAAGACGCCCACCGGGCCGTTCCAGACGACGCTCTTGGCCGTGGCGAGCACCTTCTTGTACTCGGCCAGGGTCTTGGGGCCGACATCCATGCCCATGAGCCCGTCGGGGATGTCGATGCCGTCGATGGCTCTGGGAGCGGCCTGCGCGTCGAACTTGTCGGAGCAGACGTGGTCGAGGGGCAGGACCATGGCGACGCCGGCCTTCTTGGCGGCCTCGAGAATCTTCCTGGCGGTGTCGAGCTGGTCGTCCTCCACGAGAGAGGTGCCGATCTTGTGTCCCTGGGCCTTGAGGAAGGTGTAGGCCATGCCTCCGCCGATGACGAGGGCGGAAGCGTTCCTCAAGAGCGACTCGAGCACGGCGATCTTGGAGGAGACCTTGGCCCCGCCGATGATGGCGACCATGGGCTTGGGCGGGTTCGTGACCATGGGCTCGAGGTACTTCACCTCTTTCTCCATGAGGAAGCCGGCGACCGATACCGGCATGAACTTCGCGATGCTCGCCGTGGAGGCGTGGTCGCGGTGGGCGGTGCCGAAGGCGTCGTTGACGAAGATCTCGCCGTAGGTGGCGAGCTCCTTGGCGAGCTTGTCGCGCTCGGCCGGGTCCTCGCTCGTCTCCTCTTTGTGGAAGCGGGTGTTCTCGAGCATGATCACGCTGCCGTCCTTCTGGCCCTCGATGAAAGCCTTCTTGCCGTAGCAGGAATCCTCGCCCGCGAAGACGACCGGCCTCCCCAGCTTGGCCGCGAGGTACTCGGCGACGGGGGCCATGCGGTGCTTGCCGGCGATGTACTTCGCCTCGTCGAAGGTCTTGCCGTCCTTCTCGGCCTTCTCCTTGGCTTTTTTCGCGTCTTTCCTGGGATCGCCGAGGTGGGACATGAGCACGAGGCTCTTCGCGCCCTGCTCGAGGACGTACGTGATCGTGGGGATGGCCGCCACGATCCGGGTGTCGTCCTGCACCTTGCCGTCCTTCATGGGCACGTTGAAATCGACGCGCATGACGACGCGCTTGTCCTTGAGCTCGATTTCCTTGACTGTCTTTATCATGATTGCCTCCGTGGAGAGAGAGGGAAAGAGATGAACCACAGAGGCACAGAGGACACAGGCGAACGAGGGAGAGAAAGCGAAGATCCAGAATGCAGAGGGGGCGGGCGGAGAGAGCCGGCTCTCGTTTCCCCCGTCTTCTTCCTTCCCCTCCCTGGTATTCTCCTCCTCTGTGTTCTCTGCGCCCCTGTGGTGAAAGGGAATTATCCGATCACTTCTTCGAGGCCATGTAGCGGAGGAGGTCCACCACGCGGTTGGAGTAGCCCCACTCGTTGTCGTACCAGCTCACGAGCTTGAAGAAACGCTTCTCGCCGGGCAGGTTGTTCTGCTTGGTCGCGAGGCTGTCGTAGATCGAGGAGCGGTTGTCGTGGATGAAATCGGTGGAGACGAGCTCCTCGTTGGAGTAGCCGAGGAGGTCCTTGAGGTAGGTCTCCGAGGCCTTCTTGAGGAGGGCGTCGATCTCGTCGATCGAAGTGTCCTTCTGGGCGGTGAAGGTGAGGTCGACGACGGAGACGTCGAGGGTCGGGACGCGGAAGGACATGCCGGTGAGCTTGCCCTTGGTCTCGGGGAGGACCTCGCCGACGGCCTTGGCGGCGCCGGTGGTCGAGGGGATGATGTTGTTGGAGGCCGAGCGGCCGCCGCGCCAGTCCTTCTTGGACACGCCGTCGACGGTCTTCTGGGTGGCGGTGGTGGAGTGGATCGTGGTCATGAGACCGCGGTCGATCCCGATGCCCTCCTTCATGATGACGTGCACGAGGGGGGCGAGGCAGTTGGTGGTGCAGGAGGCGTTGGAGACGACGTCATTCTTCGCGGGATCGTACTTCTCGTGGTTGACGCCCATGACGAAGGTCGGAATCTTCTTGGTCTCGTCCTTGGACTTGGCGGGGGCGGAGATGATGACTTTCTTGGCTCCGGCCTCGAGATGGCCCCAGGCCTTCTCGTCGGTGAAGAGGCCGGTGGACTCGATGACGTACTCGACGCCGAGCTTGGCCCAGGGGAGGTTCTTGAGCTCCCGCTCGGCCATGACGCACTTGACCTCATGGCCGTTCACCACGAGGATATCGTCTTCGGTCAGGGAAGCGTCGCTCTTCTTCGTGGAGATGGCGGCCTTCATGCGGCCGTGGATGGAATCGTACTTGAGCTGGTAGGCGAAATACTTCGCGTCGGTGGAGATATCGACCACCGCGACGACGTCGATCTTGTCCTTGCCGAGCAGCCCCTGGTCCACCATGGCCTGGAATACGAGGCGGCCTATCCTCCCGAAACCGTTGATAGCGACTTTCATTCCGTCCCTCCTGAAAATGATTCTGCGCGAATCGAGGCTCTTTCAAAATGTGACGCATTTTGAAAGAACTACAATGAATTGCGGCATTTGCACACGCCTTCAGAGAAAGCGGAGCAAACGCGAAGCCGATCTCAAAACTAACCTAGTCTAGAAACCGACTCAATCTATATTTTTATATTGAAATCATACCTAAATATCGTTTAGCATGTCAACATCTCGGTTTCTTCCAACCGATACGCCGGCACCCGGCCACGGCGACCTTTTGCGAGCTCTTCTCCGCTTCGATCAACCCGAGTGAAATCAAGGTGTCGATGAAAAGGCTTCGCAAAGAGGAAAATATAAAGAGAAACATCTGGAGAGATCAAGTCGAGCTCGGTCGGGCATCGCGGCGGATTCCGGGGTCGCCTTTCCGAGTTTCCAGGCCCTTCGGGGGGCCGCCTCGGAATGGCCTTTAAAAAGATCCGCCATAGCGTTAAATTATAACTGCCCGGTGCCGATATACTTGATGTCGGGTTCGATCATAGTTCCCCTCCCAGTCTACTATGGTTCATCCGACACCCATAACGGGCGGGCCGGTTTCCCCAAGCCGGCCCTTTTTCATGCCCTAAGCCGGACTGGGCGCGCTCTTCCAGGCGTCGGCGCCGAACTTGACCAAGAGAGCGGCCTTCGCGTAGGCTAGCGTCATGTCGTCCGCATCCAGGCCGGCGAAGGTTGCGAGGGTTTTGCTCGTCGCGGCCGTCGCGGCCGCCCTCGTTCTCGGCATCGCCGCCGGTGTCGCCATAGCCGCCACCGAAAACATCGCCAACAACGAAAATTTCACCGATAACCAACCGGCTCTTCCTACCAGGATACTGGACATCAAAGGCAGACTCATAACCGAGTTCTTCTCCGACGAAAAGCGCGAGATGATCTCCATCAAGGAAGTGCCCCGGTATTTCATCGACGCCCTCATCACGCGCGAGGACCAATCCTTCTATAGCCACCATGGATTTACCGTGAAAGGGATCGTCCGCGCCGCGCTCGGCGTCCTCCTCCACCGGAATTTCGGCGGCGGCTCCACGATCACCCAGCAGCTCGCCGGCACCCTCTACGCCGACCGGCGCCAGATAACCCTGAAGCGCAAGATCGTCGAGCTCTGGTGGGCCCTCCAGCTCGAGCGGCACTACACGAAGGAAGAGATACTCGAGCAGTACATAAACCGCATGATCATGGGTCCGGGCGTCTACGGCGTGCAGGCGGCGAGCAAGTATTTCTTCGGTCACTCCGCCCGCGACCTTACGCTCGCCGAATCGGCCATCCTCGTCATCCAGCTCTCCAATCCGACGAGGTACGATCCATTCAAGAATCCCAACCTGGCCCGCGCCCGATCGAAGGAAGTCCTCGACCAGATGGTGCGGCTCGGCTACTGCAGCAAGCAGGCTGCCGACGATTCGTTCAACGAATACTGGGATAATTTCGACTACACGCGCGTGGCCTCGAGCGCCTTCTTCATGCGGAACGACAAGGCTCCCTGGTTCAGCGAATATGTCCGCCGGCAGCTCGAGAACATGCTCTACGGCTCCTGGGACATCTACAAGGACGGCCTGACGGTCAATACGACGCTCGATCTCGACGAGCAGGCCGCCGCCGATGCGTACATGAAGGAAGGAATCACCGAGGCCAACAAGAGCTATCGCCAGTCGAGCAGCGCCAGCCTCGGCAAGGCCGAGAACGACTACATCCCCATCATGGAGCTGCTCGGACTTTCGTTCGACATAAAGCACCTGGCCGTCTCGGAAGAGCGCGTGCAGAACACCGTCGACGACTACTACCAGACGCGCATCAATCCCGCCGTCGACGCGGCGGCCCTGCTTTTCGGCCTTCCCGACCTCAAGGCCATGGCCAACGCGGAATCGGCCAAGATCAAGAAGCAGCTCGAGAAGACGACGGTCGAAGGGGCGCTCGTCACCATCCAGAACGACACCGGCTACATATCGGCGCTCGTCGGAGGGGCCAAGTTCGACCAGTCCAACCAGCTCATCCGGGCCACGCAGTCGCTGCTCATGCCGGGCTCCTCGTTCAAGCCCCTGTACTACTCGGCGGCGATAGATTCGCGCAAGTTCACCGAGGGCACGATGATCTACGACAGCCCCGTCGTCCTGTACAACGCCGACGGGACACCCTACATTCCGCTCGATTATCTGGGCGAGTGGAAGGGCCCGGTGCTGCTCTGGTACGCCCTCGCCCACTCGATGAACGTGCCCTCGGTCAAGGTCCTCGACGCCATCGGTTTCGACGCGGCCATCAACCGGGCGGCCCTCCTCCTGGGCATAACCGATCCGGCGGAAATACGCCGGACCTTCCCCCGCGTCTATCCGCTCGCCCTCGGCGTCATCGGCGTCACGCCGCTGCAGATGGCGCGGGCATACTCGGTGTTCGCCAACCAGGGCAAGGCGGTCACGCCGATCGCCATACGCTCGGTGGAGGATCGCGACGGCCGCGTCATCCTCGAACCGGAGAAGGACCTTCGCACGCAGCAGAAAAAGCTGGGCCAAGGCATCCAGCTCATCAGTCCGCAGAATGCGGCGGTCATGGTCGACATGCTTCAGCGCGTCGTGAAAACCGGTACGCTCGCCTACGCCACGGACTTCGGCCAGATATTCACCTACACCGACTCCAAGGGCAAGAAGTACACGATGCCCGCGGCCGGCAAGACCGGCACGACCCAGAACTGGGCCGATGCCTGGACCTTGGGCTTCACGCCCTACATGACCACGGCCGTCTGGTTCGGCTTCGACCGTCCGGGCAATTCTCTCGGCGTCAACCTGACCGGCGCCACGCTTTCCGGCGTGATCTGGGCCCAGTACATGCGCGACATCAATCGCGGCCTGCCCTACAAGCCATTCGTCAGGCCGCAGACGGGTCTGTCCGAGGTCACGGTCTGCGCGGAATCGGGTCTCCTTCCCGCCCCGGGCAGCAAGGAAGGGCTCATCACCCTCCTTTACTACGACGGAACCCAGCCCGACAAGCTCTGCGACATCCATCAGTTCGGCGCGGAACGGGATCAGCAGCTCCTGAACAAGCTGGGCAACCAAGCCCGTTTTTCCGGCAGCGGACCCGTGCCTGACGCCACGCTGAAGATCGACATCCCGGGCCTGGACCTTTCGCCTCCGCCGCCAGGCGGCGGACCCGCGAGCGGCGGTTCCTCGACGGCGCCGAGCCAAGCCCCGTCCAGCGCGGCTCCGACGGGCGGAAACGGCGGGACGCAGAGCACGCAGAACAGCCTGCTCAACTGAGTCCTTCGTTCCGAACTTTCTGCTTCATTGTGTTTGTGGTAAAATTGAAGGAAGTCGAGCAGGTTTGGGTAGCTCGTGCAAAATGCCCTGCGTTTTGCGCGAGCCTCAGTTGAGCGGGGCTGTCGGCTCAAGGCGCCGCCTGCGGATCGCCTCGAGCCGGAGCGGCCTTCGGAGGAATATGCGACGACGGCTGTTTCCGATGCTGGTCCTGGCCGCGGCGCTGCTGCAGACCGCCGCCGCCGAGGCGGGACAGCGCGTTCTCAGGGTCATGCCGTTCTCGGGAGACGCCCTGTCCGCCGGAGAGACCACGGCGCTGCAGAATCTCATCACCAGCTATGTCGTCGAGTTGCGCGCTTTCCGCGTCATAGACACCCAAGGCCAGGAATTGGCCCTCAAGGAAGCGGAAACGGCCGTCCAGCTCGGCGTTCCCAAGGATGTCGCGCCCTTGGCGGCGGACTACCTCCTATCGGGCGACGCGAGCAAAGTGGGCGGGATAATCGTCTTCACCCTCGACCTCACCACGGTCTCCTCCGGCGAGAAACACAGCGTTTCCGATACAGCCGGCTCGGTCGACGAACTCATCCTCGAAAGCCGCCGCCTCACCCGCAGTCTCTTCGCTGCCCAGGCTTCGCCCAGGAAAGCCGACGCGGCGGATTATCCGGCCGCGGCCTCCCCCGGATCCTCGGCCGGGGCGCAGGAAGGCGGCCAGGCGCCCCTCAGCTACGACCCCTCGCCTCGCCTCGACGAGATCGTGGGCGCGTGGAAGGGCGACAAGGGTTTGGACCGAATCTCGATTTTCAGCGACGGCCGCGGCATAGCGATACTTGAGTCGGGTGCGAGCATGCGCATCCGCGCATCGATCGACGGAGCCAAGGTGATCGTGGCGCAGGATCAGAAGAGCATTCCCGACTACTATCGCAGCCCCGGCCTGGGATACGAAGCGGCGAAGGAGATCGCCGAGAAGGCCCGGCCCTGGCGCTGGGTTTTCTCGCTCAGTTCGGCGGGAGACCGGCTCGTCGGAGTCAAGGAATCCGTCTTCGTCAAGGTGGACCCTTCGGGAACGGTCGACGTCGACAACAACTATGTCAGGGACTCTGCCTGGACCAGGCTATTCCGCTGACCGAAGGTTCCGCCGCCGGCGCGGGACGATCAGGACGAACAAGGCGAGGCCGATGGAAAACGCCGTCGCCTTGATCGCCGCATCCGAGAGAGTGCGCGGCGGCAAGAGCGGCCTGACCCTGCCGATATCGATAGGCGCCGGACCGGAGTAGTCCCCGCCGGGGAGCACGACTTCGGTTTCGTTCGGGCGGAGGTAGCCGAGCGCCCGGGCCTCGCGCGCCGCCTTGTCGGCGTCGGAGGTGAGCGCGTCCAGCCGGCTTCTCAGCTCCTCGTTGATGCGGCCGAGGCTCTTCAGGTTTTCTGACATGACGACGCGCCGCTCCTTGAGCTGGCCGTAGGCCACGAGGCCGGCCGGACCTACCAGAGTCGACAGAATGCAATACGCCGTGAGCGCGCCCACGAAGGCGGCCCCGAGACGCGGACCGAGCAAAGAGGCGGAGAGCCGCGTGCCGCGGCGATTTTTCCAAGAGCTCATCTTCAACAATTAACGGCTCGCGGACCCCGATTCTTGAACCCCGGACCCGCGTTTGACACCGATTATTGACAAGCGGTACAAGCGCGCTTAGAGTGGAGTTCGGTTCGTTAATGCTCTACGAGAACCTGCCGATATTCTACTAACGACCGCCCGTAACGGAGTAGCCATGGCCATACGTTCCGACACCGATCCAAAGAATCCAGCATCGCGTCCCGGAGCCCAACGGGCTGAGCTGGATCAGTATGGCGTATGGGTCAAGGCCGAACCGCGCGATATCGTCGAAGATGCGGCGGCCAGTCTGCCGGACGAATCGGATTTCGAGCCCGGACAGGTCTCCCCCCCCTCTCCCGAAGAATCGTTCCTTTCCGCGGAAGAGGAAAAGATGCTCGGCTCCTTCGATGCCGAGTTCGACTCCCTCGGCTCCGAGGCTGATCAGATGCCTCTCCCCGATATCGAGGACATCCCGGCCCTCGAGGAATCCCTGCTCGACATCGAAAAGCCGCGGCAAGGCGGCATGGAAGATATCGAAGACCTCGAATCCAGCACGGTCGACATCTCCCTCGAAGAGCTCGAAGGCGCCGCCGAAGGTACGCCCATAAGCCCCTACGCCGAAATCGACCTGGAGTCGATTCAAGGCCTCGATGCTCCGTCCGCCGTGTCCTCGTCCGCCTCCTTTTCTATGGAAGACGTCTCGGCCGAATTCCTGGACAACCTGGAAGAGGCTCCGGCGGCCGAAAGCTCCGAAGCCTCGTTCGAGTCGCACGATGTCACGGCCGAGTTCCTCGACACGGCCGAGCCGGCGCGGAGCGAGAAGGCGGAAGAGCCCGCTCCCGAGTTCGAGTCGCTCGACATGGACCTCACCTTCGACGATACGCTTCCCTCGGAAGAAAAGCGCTCGGAGGCGGACGGCGCCGAGGATGTCGGACTCGACGGCTTCGAAGAAGTCACGGAATTCGACGATTTCCTTGCGGAACCCGAGGCGGAAACGTCCCCCTCCCCGTCGGCGGCTTCCGTCGCACCCTCGACCGAAGAATTCGACGATCTGTCGGCGGTCGAACGGGAGCTCTCATCTCCGGCTCCCTCCGAGCCGACGCGGGGACGGAGCCTCGATTCCTCTTCCGAGATCCTGCTCAAGATCGCCGATGAGCTCTCTTCCATCCGCGGAGAGCTCGTCTCGCTCAAAATGCAGCTCAAGGAATACCGGCATGAAGAACCGTCTCCGGTCGAGGACAAGGGAGTCCAGGAAGAGTCGGCGGCCCCGGGCGGTTTCTTCGACGAAGAAGAGGACGAGACCATCGCCCTCACCGGCGACGAGCTCGACAACATTCTCAATACCGCGGACTTCACCGAGGAAGAGGCCGCGGGCGCCGAGGGCCTCGGGGCAACGCTCCCCGAGCTCGGGGAAAACGCCGCGGCTCCGGGAATCGAGACGCCCCAGGATATCGAAATAATCGACGAGTCCATCCTTCCCGAAGGCGGCGACTACTCTTCGGCCGCGATCGAGCCGGCCATCGAGGAGCTGCGGCTCGGAGAATCCGTCGACGTCGAGCAGCCCTCAGACGAGAGCGCCGCGAAGGCTCCGGAGTTCGAGGAAATCAGCCTCATGGCGGAGGAGGGCGTGCGTCCCATGACCCCGGCCCCCGAGGATACATCCTACCTCGAGTCGGCGCTGGACGCGGACGATGCCGAATTCGGCGAGGCCATCCCGACGGACGTTCCGCTCGTCGAACCCGACCTCTCCGACTTCGACCTGGAGGTCGAGGAACTCGAGTCCGAACCCACCATCGAAATAGACGAGGAGCTGCCCGTCGTCGAGCAGCCTTCGGAAGAGTCCATAGAGGAACTCACCCTGAGCGTGGAGAGCGGCCCCGACTACGCGGAGGCGAAGCCCCTGGAGCTCGAGACCCTGGAGGCGCTTCCCGAAATCGAGGAGAGCGAGCTGCAGGACATCAATCTTCATCATGAGGGTCTCTCGACCACTGAGGTCGAGGATTTCGCCGAGATCGAAGAGCTTCCCGGCAGCGATGACGATACGCTCGCGGCCGAGATAGAGACGAAGACCGTAAAACCCGCCGAACCCTTCTCGCTCCATCCCGACGAGCTGCCGTCGAGTCTCGACGACAGGTATTTCATCGGCGGCGAAGCCCTCGCCGGCAGCGAGGTCCCTGAAGAGGCCGAGGAAGAATTCCTCCTCGACCTGGAAGAAGAGACTTCGGAGCAGGCGCCCGCATCCCGCCCGGTTCCGGCGCCCGTGGAGCTCCCTGAGGCGGTGGAAGTCCCTGAGGCCGAAGAGCTCGCCGAGATCGAAGAGGAACCGAGCCAGGCGGCCGTTCCGACTGCCGCCGCCAAGCCGGCGCCGGGAGACGATCGGCTCAAGTCGGAAATCCGGAGCGTGCTGGCCTATCTGGACAAGCTTCTCGACTCCCTGCCCGAGGATAAGATCGAGGAGTTCGCCCGTTCCCAGTACTTCGACACCTATAAGCGGCTCTTCGAGGAATTGGGCTTGGTCTGACCATGAGTCTCCTCGAGAAGGCTCTCGGCGAAACGCCATCGACCGGGGGCCGGAGCGGACTCTTCGCGAAAGCCGCCGCCGCCCAGGCGCAGCTGGTTGCGCAGCGCCCCGGCCCGGACGAGCTTCTCAAGCCGGTGAACGCGTCTCCGATCGTCGTGCCGCGCTTCGAGTTCTCGATCGACGAGATCGCGGCGCTCGAGACCGAGCTGCTCGACCTTCCCGACTCCGCGGACTACTTCCTCGCCGTCTTCGAACGAGTCTCGGAAGCCCTGCCCCTGAAGGCCATCGCCCTATTCCTGCCAGAGCTGGACGGCTTGGCCGCGGCCGCCAGTCTGGGTTTCCCCGCGGCCTCGACCGATTACGTGCCCGAATCGCTCGCGATGCGCTCGGGAAGGCCGGGTTCCTTGCTGCCGCCCGAGGATGCCGCACTGCTGTCATCGCTGCTCGGCGTTCCCTCCGCCCTGCCCCTGCGCGGCGCCGCCATGACCGGCGGCGCGGGGGAAATTCTCGGCCAATGGATTTTCGCCGACGACGATCTGGACCGGGCGGACGAGACGACGATCACGGCCCTCGGCAGGCTGCTGGCGGCGCCGGGCAGGCGGGGAGTCCAAGCCCTCGCCATCGCGACGCCCAGCCCGGATCCCGCCGCCGAACTCCTTTCTGCAGGCCCCGGCGAAAGCTGGGCCGCCGCCTTCCGCCTCGACCTCGCTCCCAGCTATCTCGAGTTCGATCTGCGGGTCCCCGGCATACTCTCCTCGTCGTTCCGTTCCGTCTTCGTCTCGGCGGCCGTCCACGTGCTCGGCCGCCGCGGCGCCGCGGTCCTCACCGAAGACGGCTTTCTCGCCTGCCTTTTCTTCAGTTCCACGGCTCTCGACCCCGACCTCGCCCTCTTCCAGTTCCGCAAATCGCTCAAGCGAGCCCTCCCCCTCTTCGAAGGCATCGAGCTGCCTTCGGGAAAGGCCATCTCGCTCGATCTCGCGAGCGTGACGGCGCCTGCCGAGCTTTCGCGCTTCCTCGCGGAGTGAGGGTGAACCTCGTCCTCTGCCCCTCGCGCGGCGGTTCGCCCGTCTGCCGCGCCGACGAATTGTACCTGCATTCGCCCTACGCTCCCGAGCGGGAAGCGGAGCGCTTCATCGAGCGCATGCTCGGCGATCGCGCACCGACGGCGATCGTTCTCATCGCCCCCTGTCTCGACTATCTGAGCCCGCTTTTGCGAGCCCGATTCCCCGGCGCGACGATCGCCGCCCTGCAGCCGGATGCTTTCTTCCGCGACAAGGAAATGGGGGGAGAGGATGCGATCTGGTACCCGGATTCCGCACTTTCGCTCGCCGATTTCCTGGATCGAGCCATCGACGAGGACGCCGTCTCGGGCCTGGCGGTGCTGGAATGGCAGCCCGGGGTTCAGGCCTTTCCCGAGGCGGCGGCCCGGTTCCGGGAGGCGCTGCGCTTCTCCCTGGACCGGCTGACCGGTTCGGCGGCCACGATCAAGGCCTTCGGCCGGCGATGGGTGGCGAACGCCTGCCGTTCCTTCCTTCTCGTCGAGCGCATCGCGGCGCCTTTCGAGCTGAGCTGCCCCGTGGTGCTCGCGGCCGCGGGACCGAGCCTGGGCGCCTCGCTCGCGGCCCTCGCGCCCTACCGGAGGCGCTTCGCCCTCTTGGCCGTCTCATCGGCCCTGGCGGCCTGCAGGGCGGCGGGCATGGAACCCGATCTCGTGGTCGCCACCGACGGCGGATTCTGGAGCCGCGTACACCTCTATCCTCTGGCCCGCCGCCCCGCCCTCCTCGCCGCGCCGCTGACCGCGCTGCCCTCGGCGCAGCTCTGGCGCGGGCTTCCGCTTCTCCTGCTCGACCAGCGCTCCTTCGCGGAAAGCGCCCTCCTCCCGGCCCTCGGGGAAGCGCTCGGCCTGCCTCCGCACGGCACGGTGGCCGGCAGCGGCCTGCGCCTGGCGGCCCGGCTCTCGTCGGGACCTATCGTCGCGGCCGGACTCGATCTCGCGGCTCGCGGGGAACAGGAGCACGCCTCTCCGCATGCCTTCGATGGAATTCTCGCGGCCGCCGAGAAGCGGCTCGCGCCGCGCTCGAGTACTTCCTACGCGCGCATGCTCGAGACCGCCCCCCTGCCGACCCGCTCCGGAGCCTGGCGCCGATCCCGCAGCCTCGCCTCCTACGCCGAGGCCCTCGGCTGCGATGCGGCGGACTATCCCGGCAGGCTCTTCCGGCTCGATCCTTCGCCCGTGGAAATCGCGGGATTCGCCGCCATCGGAGACGCCGAGCTGCCGGGCGTTCTCGGCCGCGTCGAGGCGAAAATCGGCCAAGCCCCTTCGCGTCCGGCGCCGGAGCTCGGCGCGAGACGGGCGACGCTCCGCGTGATTCTGGAGCGGTGGAGACGGGAGGCGCAAGAAGGCGCAGCGCTCCTGGCGGCCGGCCGGGTACCCGAAAGCCCTTCGCTGCGGGAGATGTTCCGCTTCCTGGACCTGCCCGACTGGGCGGCGGCCCGGCGGGCGAGCCTTTCGGTCGGCGATCCGCGGCCCGCGGCTCGGGACCTCGCCAGATGGACCGAGCGCTGGCTCGGAGAACTCGAGAGGAGTCTTTTCGGATGAGCGACCACTTCTTTCAAAGGAATCTTCTCGCCCTGTCGCGCTCGGACCACGGACTCGGAGACCGGCTCCTGGCGGTGGAGAGCGACGAGCGACTGGAATTGCGGAGCGCGCAGAGCGGGGCGCCGGTGCCCGTGCTGCGGCTTCCCGGCCGGGAAGCCGCCTTTCACTCGCTCGTCGACCCCGAACGCGAGGCGGAAAGGCTCGTCGCGGCCCAGCCTCCCGGGGGCTTCATCGTGGCGCTCGGCCTGGGCGCTGGCTACGCCCTGCGCCGCTACCTGAAGTCGACAGCCACGACGGGCCTCCTCGTCGTGGAATACTCGGCCGCCCTGCTGCGCGCCCTCCTCGAAAAGCTCGACTTGTCGGAACTCTTCATAGACGAACGCTTTTCGCTGATTCTCGAGCCCGAGCCCGAGGAATTGTCGGCCCGCCTCCTCTCGATCTACGTGCCGCCGCTCGCGGGCGACCTGCGGAGTCTGCCGCTTCGCGGGCGCGTGGATCTCGACAAGGGAAAGTTCGAGAGGGCGGCCGACGCCGTGCGCGAGGTTCTCGGCATCATCTCCGACGATTACAGCGTCCAGGCCTTTTTCGGGAAACTGTGGCTCAAGAACGCCGCGCGCAACCTCTTCGCCTCGGAGGGCGGCAGCTCGCCACTGCCCTCGATCCGCAAGGCCGTGGTCGCGGCCGCCGGCCCCTCGCTTGAGACGGCGATGCCGGTCCTGGCCCAGGCCAAGGCGGGAGGGGCCTTTCTCATCGCCACCGACACCAGTCTGCCGGCCCTCCTCGGCGGCGGCCTGTCGCCCGACGCGGTCATTTCGATCGATTGCCAGCACATAAGCTACTACCATTTCCTCGGAGGCATTCCCCGCTCGACACCCCTCGTCCTCGACCTGTCCTCGCCCAACGGCCTGTCCCGACTCGGCGCCCCCTTGAGGTTCTTCTCGTCGGGGCACCCTTTTTGCGCCTACATCTCCTCCCATTTCCGCGCCTTTCCGGCCCTGGACACCTCGGGCGGCAACGTGACGCACGCCGCGCTCTCGCTCGCGGAGGCCCTGGGTTCGGAGGAGACGCTCCTGGCCGGAGCCGACTTCTCCTATCCGGAAGGCAAGAGCTACGCGCGGGGGACGTACATCTACGGCTATTTCGGCCAACGCTCCGGCAGGCTCTCGCCCGAAGAGGGGCTCTTCTCGGGCTTCATCTTCAGGAACGCCGCCGTGAGCAGGGAGGAGGACCGGACGGAGGACGGGCAGATCTTCTCGCGCTATCTCACCAAGCCGCTCATGTCGTACAAGGAGCACCTCGAGCGCTTCGCGGCGCGCTCCGCCATGTCGATCCTGCCCATCAGGGGCAAGGGCGTCGCCATCGCCGCGCCCAAGCGCCCGAAGCCGCCGAGGAGAGAGCGCCGGGTCTTCGCGCCGGGACCGGCGTCGAAGAGCGCCCGGGCCTTTCTCGAAGGCTATGCCGCCGGCCTGCGGGCCCTGCCCGAGCCGCGCGATCCTTCGCTGCGCTACCTCGGCACGCTGTCGCCCGGGCAGCGCGACCTGTGGACCACCCTCTTGCCGGCCTCGAGCGCCCTGCAGCGCGAGGCGCGGGAGCGGGTCCTGGCGCCGGCCGAGCTCCTCGAGGCCACCAGGATCTGGGCTCTGCGCACGATCGATGAAGCCCTCGAGCTGGGGCGGGACTGAAAGCCGCGTCGGGAAACCCGGCGGGGTCGAAGCTCAGTACAGCGAGTAGGTGCGTCCGGCGCCCAGGCCGTATTTCTTTTCGATCCAGGCATCCAGGGCGGCGGCATGTTCCGCATAACGCGACGAAAAGCGCTTCATGTATTCGTCGATCCTGTCTTTGTATTCGGGGTGGGTCCTGAGGAGCTCGGCGGCCTGGGTCCTGGAGAAGTACTCCTCGACCCGCGACACCGGCTGCTGGAGCAGGTAGGCCTGGAACTCGTTCCCCATGAGATAGTCCGAGCCTATGTCGTAGCCCGCCCACTTGAAATAGGCGTACCAGAACCAGCGCTCGTCGGCGCCGACGGAGGCCCAGAGCGAGCGCACGAACTTCCTGTAGTCGGGGTCCAGGAAGAAGATCGCGTGCGTCGATTCATGGACGATGAACTGCGTCCGCAGATAGGACGGCGACTCGCGCGAGATCGAGATGAGGGCGCCCCGGCCCGGCAGGAAGACGCCGCCCCTTTCGACTATGACGCCGTGCCCCAGAAGGATATCGCGGAGGGCGAGCTCTTCCCTGTCGAGGGCGAAGCGCTTCCCGGCCGCGGCCTCGAAGAAGGAGGCGAGATCCTCGGATCGGTAGTCGTGCGCGTTCCAGCCGTGCAGGCCGGCCATCTGCTCGTCCGTGAGGAGGCTGCCCCGGTAGCCGATCTTCTCGATGAAGTAGGCCATGCGCTTGAGGTAGCGGTCCTGCGCGGCGTAGTCCCTGAAATCGAAGACGAGCACCGAGGGGAAGCGGTCCCATCGATACAGATCGAAGTCCGCCCCGGGGTCGCGGGGAGGAGAGAGGAGGACCCTGCCCAGGTCCGCGAGCTCGGCCTCCGGATCTTCGACGTACGACGCGTACAGGGCGCCCACTTCGACCCCGGCCGGAATGGAGAACTCGACGCGTTGCGCGGCCTCAGGGAAGAGCGAGGCGCCCAGGACGGTCCTGAGGCCCGTGAGACGCGGACGGAGATGCAGGCTTCCCGAGCCTTTCGCCGCGGGCGAGATGTCGAAGGCTGTCGCGTCGGGACAGCGCCCGTAGTCGAGCACGATGCCGGCGCAGCCCGGCTTGCCGCCCGGGAAGATGCCGGCGAAGGGGGTATCGATGGCGAGGTGCTGGCGGCCGCCTTCGATATAGTACGAGAAGCCCGCCGACACGCGGACCCCGTCCGCGAGGCGCTCGAAGCCGCGGAACATGGGGCGGAAGGCGATCGAGGCCAGGGTGCATGAGACCTCGGCCCGGGTGGCGGCCTGGGCGGTCGAGCCGGCGGCGGTCCGGGTGCCGGCAGCCGGCGCGGGCGGCGATTCCGCTTCGAGGCGAAGGCGCACCGAATCGAGGACCTCGCCTCGCTCCAGGGGAAGGACGAAGCGGGTATTCGCGTCGCGAAGTTCTATGCCGCTCCGTAATTTGAAGTCCCGACCGTTCCGCTTGCCATCGAGGACCACGGAGAGTCGGGGCACGGAGCGCCCCTCCCGCCGCACGAGGTCCAGCTCGAGCGCGTCGTCGGCCCCGATCGCATGCGGCGTTTCGAGGACATAGCCGTCCGAGGCTCTGGCGGGCGAGAAGGCGCCTTCCTGGCCGGAAGGGCGCGAGTCCGAGTCGCGGAAGGCGAGGCCGGCGCCCGAGCCATCCTTCCAGGGTATCGAAGCGACGAGCCGCCCGCGCGGGCCGCAGGAGGCGAAGGAGACGGCGAGCAGCGCGGCCGCGCAGAGGAGGAGGCTCCGGCGACCGGCTTTGCGCGTCATGCGGGGAGCCGTGCGCCTAGCGAAGAGCCAGGATGCTCTTGGCGATGAGTTCGGCGAGCTTGTACTGCTGAGAGCGGCTCATGTCGCTGTCGGAGCGCAGGAAAGTCTCCCAGCGGCCTTCGAAGTCCTCGGGCAGCTCCTTGAGTTCCATGAGCTGGGTGCCGATCGCGCGGTGCGAGGGCTCGAAGCGGCGATTCTTGATGAAGAGCACGGCGGCGGCATAGCGCAGAAAGCCGGCGAAGGAGACGTTGTAGAAAAACCCGTCGTCGAGGAGGGCCGCGGCCCCGAGATCGGAGAGGCTATGCTCCATCTTGGCCTCGAAGGCCTCGCGCAAGCCCTCCCAGACCTCGGGCGAAAGCAGGCGCAGCTGGGCCCTGATCTCGTCGATCCAGGGGCTGCGCTGGAAAAGGACCCGCGAGCTTTCCAGGCGATAGAACATGTAGGTGCCGGAGTTCTTGAGCACCCAGAGGAAGCCCAGGCCGCGGTCGAGAATCTCGTCGACGCCGGCGGCGTCCTTGTATTCCACCCGGACCGGCAGGCCTTCGAAGAAAAAGCGATCCTTGGGCTGGGCCGCCGAACTCTCGAAGGCCCCGAGTCCGCCCAGGGCGGCGGAGAAGGCCGCGTGACGCTCGTCGGCGCCGGGCACCGCCTCCCGATGATAGACATCGAGGACGAGAGCGAAGTAGGGATCGAGGGTATCGTCTTCGGAGTGCTCCGCGAGGGCGACGCATTCCACCGAGTTCCAGGATGAGATGACCTGCGTGAGACTGTCCGCCAGGCGCTCCACTTTGAGCCTCATATCGCTTCCTTGCCTATCGAGTTGCGCTCATTCTATCATGTACTCGTGGCTTTGCAAACACGACCCGAGGCGCCGGCGCGGCGCTTCTATATGGCCGCCCTCGAACCTCCGGGAAACATCGCGAGAGAGATCGCGCTCTTCCGGCGGCGGCTTTTCGCCGCCTCCGGAGATCCCTCGGCCCTGGCCTTTCCCGAGCTCGTTCCGCTGGCGATCGGCCGCATCTCCTCGAAGCGGCCGATCCGCCTCAGGCGACGGGACCTCGAACATCTTTTCGACTCGGCCTGGGAGGGCGTGACGGGCAGCTTCCGGCTCGGGCAGTCGCTCTCCGCAGAGGGGAAGCTTTATCTTCGGACCGAGGGTCCGGTCGAGAAGCTGGCCGCGGCGGCCCGGCGGCTCATGGACGAGGCGGGCTTCGAGCCCGACCCCTCGCCTCCCCTGCGTTGCGCCGAAGGCTTCTTCCTTTGCCGCTCGCAGCCCGCGGTCGAGCCGATCGCGGCGGGCGTCCAGGTCGCGGTCGCGGATGCCGCCACCTCGCCTTCCGGCAGCGGTTCCGATGACGGCCTATCGGCCGCCGCGCGACAGACTCCGCCCGGCTCTTCCTTCGGCGACGCCCAGCTCGTCTTCCTGCGCTTCGACTCGGGGCCCGACCCCTTCGCGGCCTTGGCCTGGAAGGAACTCGGCCGCTCGCGGCGGCTCCGAGGCAAGCCGGAGCGCGCCGGGCGCGAGGAGCCGACACCCGGGACCTGAGAGCCGCGGGAAACCGGGGCAGCTGGGCGCTATCCGCGCGGCGCCTCGACCGCCAAACGGTCGCGCCCCTCGCCCTTGGCCCGGCCGAGGCCGCGGGCCGCGGCTTCGCCGAGCTCGCTCGCGCTCAGGAACTCGGGATAGGCGGCGAGGCCGCAGGAGAAGGTGACCGAGAACTCGCGGCCGTCGACGCGGTGAAGGAGCCGGCCGAAGCTGCCGCGAAGTTCGTCGACGAGCCGCTCCGCGGCGCGGCCGTCGGTTCCGGGCAGGATGATGCCGAACTCATCGCCGCCGAACCTGCCCAGGACGTCGGTACGGCGCAGGCGCTCACCCAGGAGGCGGCCGAGGCTCCGCAGCACGCGGTCGCCGGTGAAGTACCCGTATTCTTCGTTGACGCGCTTGAAGCCGTCGAGATCGATCTTCGCGAACGAGAGCACCGAGCCTGTGCGCCTGGCGCGCAGAACCTCCGTGCCGAGGCGCTCGGAGAGGTTCGTATGGTTCAGGAGCCCGGTGAGCGGATCGCGCTCCCTATAGAAGCGCGCCGTCCGCGAGCGCTCGGCGCGTATGGCCACAGAGGCGACGAGATGCTCGGGCTTGATGGGCTTCTGGAGGAACTCGTCCCCGCCTTGGACTATGGCCCCCATCTGCTTTTCCAGGTCCCGCTCGACCGAAAGATAGACGATCGGCAGGCCGGAAAAGGCCTCGTTCTGCCTGATCAAGGCGGCCAGCTCCGGACCGCTGCACGAGGGCATGTACATGTCCAGGAGAACGATTTCTGGCCGAGTCTCTATGAGGAGAGGTATCACCCGGGCAGGATCCGAGGCGAGGGTAGGCTCCATGCCGGCCTGCCTCAGGATGAGGGCGTTGTACTCGAGCTGCTCGGGATCGTCGTCGACGAGGAGGACGCGGTAGGGAGGGACCTCGCGCCCGTCGAAGAGGGCGTCGATCCTGTCGACCAGGCGAGGCGCGTCGACGGGAAGCTGGAAAAAGGCCTCGCCGCCCGCGCGCACGGCCTTGAGCCGAGCGGCGAAGTCGTCGCGGACGTCGTAGAACACCAGGTGGAGCGAGGAGCCGAGCTCCTCCTTGAGGCGGCGCAGCTCGGCCATGAAGGCCGGCTCGCGCTCTATGCGGGCTGAGTCGGATACCAGAAGCCCGGCGCCCATCGAGGCGACGAGCCGCGCGATCTCGGACGCTCCCTCGACCTCGTGGACCGTGATGCCGAAAATTCGGAGCTGCTCCAGAAGCTCGCTCCCCATGCCCCTGTCCCCTGCCGGGACGAACACATTCTTCATGCGCACAAATGTAGCGGGCTCCCGGCTCTTGCGCCAGATCAAAACCGCCGGAATTCCCCATGTAACTCTCCGCGACCGCGCGCCTTTTCAAGCTGACGTCGACATGCTATAGTCGCCCGACTACGGAGGCATCATGAAGTCATCGACCGCTGCGGCCCTCGGCCTGAGCCTGGCACTCAGCTTCGCAGCGCTGCCCTTCGCCCAAGCCCAGAACCTCGGCCCCCAGAAGCCGGGCGCCTCGGGGCCCTCCGCCGGCACCGTGGAGTCGGACCAGGTCTACGCCCCCTACGGCAGAGGCGACCAGACCTTGTCGCTCGCCGCAGGCGTGGACGCCCCGCTGTTCATAAGCGTCCCCGCAGCGAGCAGCTCGAGTTCGGCCCAGTCCCTCTATTCGGGCGGACTTTTCTCGTTCAGCTACCAGTACTTCCTCAACGGCGGCCTGGCCATAGGCGGCACGATAGACGGCGCCTTCAACGGCGTGATCGACGGCAGCACGCTTTTCGTCGCGCCCCTGTCGTTCCGCACCGCGTACTGGTGGACCCTGGGCTCCTTCGAACTCTGCGCGGCCGTCGAGGGCGGAGCCTATCTCTGGAGCCTCGACTACTCGGGCACCTCCAACGTGGGAGTCGATCCCTTCGCCAAGGCCGGCGGCGGCGCCTACTGGCGCGTCTCGCGCGGCTGGAGCGTGGGATTGCAGAGCTATTTCTGGTTCCTCCCCGAGATCAAGACCGGCGGGGCCACGCAACTGAGCGCATACAGCGGTTTCCTCGAGGTCGCCATAGCGGCCTTCTATCACCTGTAATCCGCGGCGGACCGACTCTCAGGATAGAGGATATTTGAAGCGATATGAATGAAATAAAGAGATTGGGGAACACCTCCATCGAAGTCATTCATGCGGCATTCGAAGATGCCTTCTCCGACTATGAAGTCGCGATCTCAATGCCGGTCGAAAACCTCGAAGAGATGATGAGGACGAGGAGCTACCGGCCCGAACTATCGATCGGCTATTTCTCGGATTCGGCTCTCGTCGGCTTTGTCCTCGTCGGATTCCGGATGATCGAGGGGAAACGTGTCTGCTACGATGTCGCGACCGGAGTGATCCGCTCCTTCCAGAAGAAGGGCATAGGCGACGAACTGTTGAAAGCCCTGCTTGAAATGGTCGAGGAAGAGCGCATCGACAGTTTTTTGCTCGAAGTGCTGGTGAACAACATCCCCGCGCAGAAGTTGTACGAACGGCATGGATTCAGGCGGACGCGGAGATTGAACTGCTTCGAAATGCCTAAATCTTCCCGCGAACCTGATGCCTTTGAGGGCTATAGCATCGACGATCCTGCCCTTCGTTTTGAGCAGATAGACGGGAGTCTCTATACTTCGTTTCGCCCGTCCTGGCAGAACGCGTGGGCCTCGTTCCGGAATGCGGCCGACACGTATAGGCTTCGAAGCCTTTCCCGCGAAGGCGAACTCGTCGCCTATGGGATAGTCCACGGGGAAAGGGGCGGTATACTCCAAATCGGCCTCGCCCCCGCTCACCGGAATGCGCGGACGCTGGCACAGATCCTCCAGCTTCTCTCCGAATCGACGAAAAGCGAAAAACTTAGCTACCTCAATGTCGAATCGGGAAGCGCCCTTGAAGAGATTATTCTGCAACTAGGATGCGCAGGGACGGTCGATCAATATGAAATGGAGTACACTGCCAAGTGAAAACGGCATATTTTGTTTTGGCCATCGCGGCACCCCGGCCAGGCCCGAGTGCCGGACATCACAACGATAGACCGACCGGGAGAAGATAGTGAAGTCAAGCAGATACCTTTCGATCGCGCTGGCCGGGCTTTTCGCGGCCCTCCTCGCGAGTTCCTGCAACAACTCCTTCGGCGCCTTTTCGGCGATCCAGAAGGCGCAGCAGCAGAGCAGCACGAGCGATTTCAAGCAGGCCAGCGTGGTCAATTTCGCGCAGACCACGAACAATTACTACGCCGTGATGGCGGCGGTGTACTGGCGGCCCATTTCCGGCGGAAGCTGGAGCTCACTGGCACTGCCCGGCGTGGGCACGAACTATGCGTGCACGGGGATTGCGAGCAATGGAACAACAGATATCTACATTTCAGCAACCTCTAACACTGACAACTCAAGCAATATTTACCATTCAGCTGATGGGGGCGTTACCTGGACGACCTTCGGGATTGCCGGGATAAATCTCACGGTTAGCGGCACCGAGTACGACCAGATCGATGGGATATGGCTCGCGAACGGGACGCTCTACGCTCAACTTCAGTACTTCTCCACAAGCGGCGTGGTACAAAGTCCGAATGTGGGATACTCGCTGTACTATGCGACTGGATCGAACTTCAGTCTGGTATCGGGTCCACCTTCTGCAACAGGCCCGGGCGTCGGGAATACCACTCCGTTCATGGGTGTGGCTGCCGCTACCGTCAGCGTAAACTGTCTTGCGTATGGGGCGAGCTTATATTATTCAACAGACGGATCTGCACCATATCTGACGTTTACTCAAGCCACAATAAATTCTGGAGACGGCAATATTGTGATGGGGTTGAAGTCTAGTCTTAACACCTCCCCCTCCGCTGGTCTATTCGCCTGGACGTCTTCACATATCTACCTCACGACAAGCGGAAGTTCATTTTCTGCAATCAACTCCCCCAGCCTCTCCTCAGACAACTTCATCTCCGACGTCCAGGAAGTCCCGACCGGCACATCAAGCTACGAGCTCGTCGTCGGCACGGGGACGAACAATGTGTCCTACACCGCCAACGGCTACTTCGAGGGAGCCGAGAGCAGCCTGGGATCGGTGTCGACCTGGCTCGGCGGCGACTTGGGCCAGATCGCGCCGAACAGCATAAGCTCGACCTACGACGCCCTCTTCGCTTCCAAGCCGGTGACAAAACTCTTCTATTCCGGCAATGCCACGAGCGGAACCTTCTTCGCCGGCATCTCCGCCTCCGGGCTCGGCACGACCGCCTACGGTCTGGTATCGGCGCCCTATCCCTGGACCGGCTCCTGGACCGCGCAATAGCGAGCCGGGAAGCATGGCCGCGAAAGAGGGCGACAGCCTCTTCGCCGCCTCCCGCGGAGGCGATGCTTCTAGCGGAAGCGGCGCCGCGGCCGGAGGCGGCGAGCCGCTGGCCGCGCGAATGCGGCCGCGCAGCCTCGACGAGTTCATAGGCCAGGAGCAGATCGTGGGGCCCGGGCGGCTCCTCAGACGGGCCATCCAGAAGGACCAGCTCTCCTCGATCCTCCTCTCGGGCCCGCCCGGCACCGGCAAGACCACCCTCGCCCGCGTCATCGCCAATACGACCTCGAGCCGCTTCGTCACGCTCAACGCGGTGCTCGCGGGCGTGGCGGACATTCGCTCCGCCATCGAGGAAGCGCGGCGTCACATCGAGCTCTACGACAGGCGCACGATCCTCTTCGTCGACGAGGTGCACCGCTGGAACAAGGCCCAGCAGGACGCCCTCCTGCCCTGGGTCGAGAACGGCACGATCGTGCTCATCGGCGCTACCACGGAGAATCCCTTCTTCGAGGTGAACCGCGCCCTCGTATCGCGCTCGCGGGTCTTCCAGCTCAAGGCCCTGGACGACGGCGACCTCGGGCGCATCGCGGCCGCGGCGATATCCGACCGCGAGCGAGGCTACGGCGCCTGGAAGGTCGAGTTCGAGGAGGGCGCCCTCGAGCACCTCGTGTCCACCGCCGACGGCGACGCTCGCTCGCTCCTCAACGCCCTCGAGCTCGCCGTCGAGACGAGCGTCGAGGCCTGGCCTCCTCCCCCGGGCGCCGAAATACGAGTGTCGATGGAGGCCGCCGAGGAGAGCATCCAGCGCCGGGCGGTGCTCTACGACAAGGACGGGGACTACCACTACGACGCCGCCAGCGCCTTCATCAAGAGCCTGCGCGGCTCCGACCCCGACGCGGCCCTCTACTGGCTGGCGCGCATGGTCTACGCGGGAGAGGCCCCGAACTTCGCCTTCCGCCGCATGCTCATCTCGGCCTGCGAGGACGTGGGCCAGGCCGACCCGAACGCCGTCGGCGTGGTCCTCTCCTGCGCCGAGGCCTTCGACCGCATCGGCATGCCCGAGGGGCAGTACCACCTCGCGCACGCGGCGCTCTACCTGGCGACCGCGCCCAAGTCCAACTCGGCCCTGGGCTACTTCGACGCCCTCAAGGCGGTCGAGGAGGAGGCCGCCGAGGTGCCGAGCCACCTGAAAGACGCGAGCCGCGACGCCAAGGGCTTCGGGCACGGCGAGGGCTACCTCTACCCCCACGCCTACCGGGACCACTGGACCGCCCAGCAGTATCTGCCCGACTCGCTGCGCGGAAGAGTGTTCTATCAGCCCGGCTCGCTCGGGCTCGAGGGCGAGCGGCGGGCGCTCGTGCTGGAGCGCCGCGAGGCCCAGGTCGCCGCGGCCTTCCAGGCGGCGGGCGACGAGCTCGGCGAGGCTCGCGGCGAAACCGGCCGCCCGGGCTCGGAGGAGTATCTCTGGTCGGCGCGAGGCGAGGCCCGCTCGACCTGGCGCGCCCGGGCGGAGTCGAGCGAGGGCGAGCGCCTGGCGGCCCTCCGGCGGGCCATCTTCGAGAAGGCCGCGCCCGGACGGGGCGACCGGATCCTCGTGCTCGACGCCCGCGAGGGCTATTTGGTCTGGGAGGCCCTGAGACGCGCGAACGAGGGCACCGTGGCGGCCGCCGTCCGCGGCGAGCGCGAGAAGCTTCTCGTCGAACAGTACGCCTCGACCCTGAGCGAGCTGGAGCGCCCCCTGGTCGCCGTGCTCGACCCGGCGCGGCTAGACGCGGAGGCGCTCGACGCGGCCTTCGGCTTCTCGCGCTTCGATCTCGTGCTGGGGAGCGATCTTTTCTTCGGGAGCGCCGACCCGGCCGGGCTGCTGTCGCGCATCGCGTCAGCCGCGCCCGGCGCCCGCTTCGTCGACGGCGAGACCCTGCCGCGGCGCACGGGCGGGCTCGCGGCCCTCGCGGGCAAGGGCGCCCTGGAGCGGGAACTCCTAGCGCGGCTCGAAGCCTTCGAGGCGGAGTTCTTCGCGCGCTCGGACATCGCCTCGCTCGGCTGGAAGGAAGAGGAGCTGCGCCGCGAGCTGGAGCGCTGCGCGATCGGCGTCGAGGCCGGGACCTGGACGGGAAGCTATGGGCGCAGGCTTTCCGAGGAGGAGATCGCCGCCTGGCTGTCCCCGGCCTCGACCTACGGGTCGGCCGCGGCCGAACGCTTCTCGGCCGCCGAGCTGGGGAGAGTCGCCTCGGCGATCATCGCCGCAGGGAGCCGCGGCACGGTCGACTGGCCCCTCGCCCTCGCCCTGGTGAGCGCCGACCTGCCCGCGTAGCATTCGGCGCGGCGGGCCGCGCCGGCACGCCGCGGCAGCGAGCCGCGAGCCCTCTACAGCCAGGACGGATTCGCGGGCAGGGACTCGAGGAAGGTCGCGATGGGCGAAATCACCGGCCGCCCGGCGAGGAAGCCGGGCAGGAACTCCCCCGAGAAGCTCTTCCAGCTCTCCTCTTCGCGCCCGTGCAGGATCGGGAAGAACTGAGCGCCGACCGCCCTCGCCGCCTCGAGATCGCCGGGCGCGTCGCCGACCACGAGCACGCGCCCGGCCTCGAACCTTCCCTCCATGGCCGCGGCCAGGCAGGCGGCCTTCCTGCCGCGCTCCTGTCCCACGACCCGGGCGGCGTAGGGGGCGAGCCCCGCCTCCTCCCACTCGCGGACTATCGCGGCGGCGGGCGCCGACGTGAGCACCATGATTTCGCAGCCCGCCGCCAAGAGCGGCAAGGCCGCGACGGCCCCGCGGAACGGCGGCACGGAAGGCAGCCCGGCGATGGCTTCGTCCACGGCATGAGACCAGGCGAGGACGAGGGCCAGGAGCCTGTCCGCGCGCCTCGCGTCGAGCGCCAGTTCGAGACGCGACTTCGAAGGAGCGCTCTCCTGGGCGAGCCAGGCCTCGAGCGCGCCGACGGTCCCCTCCCAGCGGCGCATGGCGGATCCGATGCGCGGATGGCGAGAGCCTATGCGAAGGGCCGCGGCGAGGGCGGCGTAGCGATTGGCTCCGCGGAGCCGCGAGCCGAGGTTCACGAAGCGCCAAACCTCGTCGAGACAGGCGCGCTCGGCTCCGGAGCCGAAGAACGCGGCGAAGGCGGGCATGAAACAGCGCTCGTGCTTGGCTCTCATGGAGTCGAAGACCGTGCCGTCGGAATCGAGGGCGAGGAGACAGGCCGCGGCGCTTTTTCGCGGGCATTCGCGGCCGCGGGGCCGGGACTGCCGGACTTTTTTGCGCGCGGACAGGGCTCTCCGCGCGAGGCTCGAGTCGTGCTTCACGATTTCCTCCCGGCGGCCGGCCTCTTCCTCGCGGCGGGGCGGCCTCCCGGATTAGAATATCGGCGGCCGGAGGCGCCGCGATGAGCGCCGCGATGAGCGCCCCTGGTCGAAAGCCCCGACGCCCTTGACGCTCGGATTCGCCCCGAAGCATAGTCCTCGATCATGCCTGGCCGGAAATTTTCCTCTTCGGACGAGATCTTCGACTACCTCATGCGCTTCGTGAACGTCGAGAAGGGACAGGCGACCGAGCTCAAGCTCGACCGGATGCGCCATCTCTGCGTCCTCCTGGGCGATCCGCAGCTGGCCTATCGCACAATCCATGTCGCCGGATCCAAGGGCAAGGGCTCGGTCTCGGCGATGATCGCCCGCATCCTGCAGGCAGCAGGGCTGCGGACGGGGCTGTACACCTCGCCCCATCTCTTCCGCTGGAAGGAGCGCATCAGCCTGGCCGGCGACGAGATGCCCGAGGAGATACTGCTCGAATCGATGGACGAGGTCCTGCCCCTCGTCGAAGGGAAAAAGGCCGAGGACTTTCCGGGGAACGAGCTGCCGACCTATTTCGAGCTCTGCACTCTCGTCGCCTTCTGCGCCTTCCGGCGTTCGGGCTGCGAGACGGCCGTCGTAGAGACGGGACTGGGCGGGAGGCTCGACTCGACCAACGTCGTCGACTCGGCGGCCAGCGTCATCACGCCCATCGAGCTCGAGCACACCGAGTGGCTCGGCGACACCATAGCGAAGATCGCCTTCGAGAAGGCGGGCATCATCAAGCCGGGCAGGCCCTGCTTCCTGAGCCGCCAGATCCCCGAGGCCCGCGAGGTCTTCGCGAAGGTCTGCGCCGAGCGCGGCAGTCCCTTGCGCGAGATGGACGAGCTCGTCTCGCTGGAAGAGCCGCGCCTCGACGGATCGGGCACGAGTGTCCGCTTGAGCTTCGATCCGGCCTGGCCGCGCGCGGAGCGCTTCGCGGAAACGGGGGATGGGGAGCGGGCGAGCGGGCCCGTCCCTCTCGAACTAAGATCGCCCATCGTGGGCAGGATCCAGGCGCAGAATATGGCCCTCGCCCTGCTCGCCGCGGCCGAGGTCGAGCCGCGGGTGGACCGAGCGGCGGCCGCGGCCGGGCTCGCTGCGGCGAGCCTCCCGGCGAGGTTCCAGATACTCGCGCTCGATCCGCCCGTGGTGCTCGACGGCGCCCATACGCCGGCCTCGATCCGCCTGACTCTGGAAACTTTCGAGGCCCTCTTCCCCGGCCCCAAGGACCTGCTCTTCGCCTGCGCCCACGACAAGAAGTACGAGGAGATGGCGGCCATCCTGGCGCCGCGCTTCGGCGCGATCACGGTGACTCGGCCGGGCAGCTTCAAGCAGAGCGACCCGCGGAGGGTGTACGAGAGCTTCGCGCGGCGCTCGGCCGCCTGCAGCCTGGTGGAGGATCACGGCGAGGCCGTCCGCGAGGCCCGGACGCGGGCGGCGGCGGCGAATCGGCCGCTCCTCGTCACCGGCTCGTTCTATCTCTGCGCCGAAGCGGCGACCGCGCTCGGCGCCGCCGAGGCTCCGCAGCCCGGTCAGCGGTAGCGGGCGGCGGCGTAGTCGGCCTGGGGGCGGGAAGAGAATACGTCGATGTCCGCGGCCTCGATCCAGCCCTCGACAGTGCCGGACCTGATGCGGTACCAGAGTCCGCCGTTCCCCTGATCGGCGCCGCCGCCGAGATCCACGGCGAGTATCTCGTACTCGCCGCCGCCGCGCACGTGCGCTACGTCGTCGGAGCCGTCGGAGGGTTTTTCCTTGACTCGCGCGTAGGCGGTCTTCACGACGATCCAGCCGGGTCCCCGCGAAAGCAAGGGTGTCGGCGGGAGCTTGATGGAGGAGTCCACGGAGGAAAAGCAGGAAGCCAGAGCGAGGGCCAGGGCCGCCGCGAAAAGAAGGGGCGCGATACGGATTTTACGCACGGACATTCGGTCCTTTCACCCGCGGAATACTAGCCAAATCCCAGGCTTTTTGTAAGCACCGGCCGAGCCCGGCGCGGAACGTCAGACGGCGAAATCGTCCTTGCCCTCGGCGGCGAACTCGGGAAAGAAATACACCACCACCCCGCTCGAGCGCACGCGCATCTCGGCGCTGCCGGTGGAAGCGAGTTTGTCGAGCGTCTTGCGGGCTTCTTCTATGCTGAGGTCGCCCTCGAGCGCGACCTCGCCGGGCGTGACGGAGCCCCCGTTCTTGCGCGCCACGCGGAGAATGGTCTTCTCGGGCGTCTCTTTGACGCGCGCGGCGGGAGGCGGGGCAGGAGCGAAGGCGCCGAAGCCGCGATAGCTCATGGCCGCCTGCACGCCCGCCCTGATGTTGGCCTCCTGGACGAGGCCGGGCAGCCGGAAGAAATCGGTGATGGCCCCGAAGAGGAAAAAGCCGCCGGTCAGGAACCAGAGCGCTCCCGAACCCACCTTGCCGAGATAGAACCGATGGAATCCGAGCATGCCGAAACCCGATATGAACCAGAGGAAATAGGCGACTGCCAGACTATACTGCACGGTTCTCTCCCTGTCGGTTGCCGATAATGTACTACATGAGGAGGTGAAGGTGAAGGGAGCTCTGCCAGGCTTCGGACGAGGATTTGACCCGCACGCCGCTTCCATGCTACATACATGGTCAATTTCAACGCCCGCGAGGAGCCTCATGAAGCGTCTGACCCTCAAGGAAGTCTTCACTCTCGAACCGGACGGCCGCAGCCTGGTGGTCAAGGGCTGGGTGCGCACCAAGCGCGAGGCCAAGGCCGCGGTGTTCCTGGAGATAAACGACGGCTCCCGCCTGGCCAACCTGCAGTGCGTATTCGAAGTGCCTCAAGCAGGATCCGCCCTGGCGGCCGCCCTGGCGAAGGCCGGCACCGGCGCTTCCGTGGCCATCGAGGGCAGCCTCGTGGCCTCTCCCGCCTCGGGCCAGAAGGTCGAGGTCAAGGCGAACAGCCTCGAAGTCATCGGCGAGGCCCCGGCCGAGTCCTATCCTCTCCAGAAAAAGGCCCACTCCCTGGAGTTCCTGCGCGAGATAGCCCATCTGAGGCCGAGGACCAACACCTTCGGCGCGGTGGCCCGCGTGCGCAACCGCATGGCCTACGCGATCCATCAGTTCTTCCAGGAGCGCGGCTTCCAGTACGTCCACACTCCCCTCATCACCGCCTCGGACGCAGAGGGCGCGGGCGCCATGTTCCAGGTCACCACCCTCGACCTCGACCGCCTGGCGAAATCGGGCCAGGGCGTAGACTACGGCAAGGACTTCTTCGGCAAGCCCGCCTTCATGACCGTGTCGGGCCAGCTCAATGTCGAGACCTACTGCCAGGCGCTCGGGCGCGTCTACACCTTCGGCCCGACCTTCCGCGCCGAGAACTCCAACACGACCCGCCACCTCTCCGAGTTCTGGATGATCGAGCCCGAGGTGGCCTTCAACGACCTCGCCGACAACATGGAGCTCGCCGAGGAGTTCATCAAGCACCTCGTCAAGACCGCCCTCTCGGACTGCGCCGAGGACCTCGAGTTCTTCGATCAGCGCATCCAGAAGGGCCTCGTCGAGAGCCTCGGCTCGGTGCTGGACAAGCCCTTCGCCCACATGACCTACACCGACGCCATCGCCGAGCTCGCCAAGAGCCCCGAGAAATTCGAGTTCGAGCCCCGCTGGGGGAGCGACCTGCAGAGCGAGCACGAGAAGTACCTGACCGAGAAGGTCGTCGGTGGCCCCCTGATCGTCACCGACTACCCCAAGGAGTTCAAGTCCTTCTACATGAAGATGAACGACGACGGCAAGACCGTGCGCGCGATGGACGTCCTCGTGCCCCGCTTCGGCGAGATCATCGGCGGCTCGGAGCGCGAAGAGCGGCTGGAGTTCCTCGAGCGTCGCATCGAGGAGCTCGGCCTGGACACGTCGACCTACTCCTGGTATCTCGATCTGCGCCGCTTCGGCACGACGCCGCACTCGGGCTTCGGCCTGGGCTTCGAGCGGCTGCTCCTATACGTCACCGGCATGGCCAATATCCGAGACGTCATTCCATTCCCGCGGGCTCCCAAGCTCGCAGATTTTTGAGGTGTTCGAACATGAGACTCTTCACGCTGTCCGCGGCCTTCGCCGCCGCATTTCTCGCGCTCTCACTCTCTCCGGCCGTCGCGGATTCGAGCTCGCCGGCGCTGCCCGCGGGCATCTCCGCCGCGGCCCTCGGCCTGCCCGAGATGCCGCCGGTGCTCAACGCCAAGGCCGCCGTGGTCATGGACGCCACGACCGGCACCATCGTCTACGCGAAGAACCCCGATCTGGCGATCCCTCCGGCCTCGCTCACCAAGCTCGTCACCTTGGATGTCGTGTACAACGAAATCGCGGCCGGCCGCATCTCCAAGGACACGATCGTCACCATCAACAAGCATGACTGCTCGCCCTACATACCCTACGGCTCCTCGATCATGTACCTGCGGCCCGACATGCACGTATCGATCATGGACCTCATGCGGGGCGCCGCCGTCGTCTCGGGCTGCGACGCGGCCTTCGCCCTCGCCCGCGCCATCTCCGGATCGTACTCCGCCTTCGCCGATCTCATGAACCAGGCCGTGGACAAGCTCGGGCTCACCAAACTCCATTTCGTCGAGCCCTCGGGCCTCTCGGGACGCAACACCATCACCGCCCGAGAGTACGCCTATTTCTGCCGGGACTACATGGAGCTCCATCCCGAGGCGATACGCGAACTCCATTCGCTGCGCTATATCGTGTTCCCCAAGCCCGAGAACGCCACGCCCGACTACACGCCCAAGGGCCGGATCGTCCAGTACAACGTCAACAGTCTCATCTTCCGCTATCCCGGCTGCGACGGGCTCAAGACCGGCTTCATCAACGAGTCGGGCTACAACCTCGCCGCCACGGCGGAGCGGAACGGGACGCGGTTCATCATCGTCACCCTCGGCGGCTCGGGAGCGGGGGCCGTCTACGGCGGTTCGGTGCAGCGCTCCCACGACGGGGCGGCCCTCCTGGACTGGGCCTTCGCCTCCTATACGACCCTCGAGCCCAAGACGGCGCCGATCTCCCCGATCAGGACCTGGTACGGCGAGCGCGAGCGCCTCGACCTCGAGCCCGCCTCTCCCCTGGCGGTGACCGTGCCGAAGCAGGATACCGGAGCCCTCGACGTGCGGGTCGACCTGCCCCGCTCCCTGGTGGCTCCCGTGGAAAAAGGCGCGCGGGTGGGCGAGGTGGTCTACTCGGTCAACGGCACGGTGCTCCACCGGGTCGATCTCGTGGCCGCCGAGACCGTGGAGCGAGGCAATATCTTCATAGTCATCCGCGACGCCGTGGAGAGGTTCTTCGGGCGGCTCTTCGGCTCGCCCTCGGGAGCCAAGACGGCCTAGATGGCCGGGCTTATCGAGGGAATAGTCAGGGAGCATCGGAAGTGTGCGGGGAAGCTGGTTGAATCTCGATCTGCAGCTCTTGGCAAAAGCTATTCCCCGGACAGAGCTCGGGCGATCGTTGCCAGGGGCAGGAAGAGTGTGAGCGGATACTCGGAGAAAGCCTCGAAGCCATACTTCCGGTAGAAGCCCTTCGCCTTCTCGTCGATCGTGTCCACTATCACGGCATACAGTCCGACCTCGGCCGACACAGACAGTGCCTTCTCCAAGGCCTGGCGCAGAAGCCACGAACCGGCCCCCGCGCCCTGAAACCGGGTATCGATCGCGAGCTTCGCGATACGGAATGCGGGAACAGGATAGCGCGGGAGCTTCGCCCGCATCGCCTCAGGCAGCGACCGAGCCTCGACCTGGGCGCTAGCTAGGGTCATGTAGCCGACGACGCCTTCGTCCTCGTCCACAGCGACGAAGGTCTTCCCGATCGACAGGCGGTCGTTCTTCAGAGCGTAGAGTCGGAAGTACTCGTTCAAGACGGGATAGCCGCAGTCGAACGGGACCTTCTGAAGAGCCTTCGAGACGGGAACAAGGGAAAACTTCACGCCCTCCGTCTCCGCCCCTCGGCGAAGAGCTTCCGCAACGCTGTATTCGGCTCAGGCGGAGCCGCGAGTGCGGCAAAGAAAGCATCGCGGTCGGCGTCCCGCAGGGTGATGGTCTCGACAGCGCGAAGCTCGGCCTTAGCCTTCTCCAGGGCGGAATCCAGGAGGTAGGCGGATATGGAAGTATGGCGAAGCTGGGCCGCACGCTCGATCACGGCCTTGACCTCGGCGTCCGTCCTGATATCGATCCGCTCGCTCCTCATCGTCGCTGCCTTCGGCATATCATCCTCCTAAGGGAATATACCACACTGTACGGATAATGTACACACACAAATATCCGCTCTTGCATCGAGATCATCTCCTGTTGCGCGGGTATCCTGATTCGCCCTTACGCTGGACAAGCAAGAGTACGAGGGCCCTGGCCGCTGAATTGGCGGAGCAGGATCATAAGGTCAGCCACGAGAAGGTCGCGCAGATCCTTCGCTCGCTGGACTACAGGCTTCAGGACAGCCGGAAGGCGGAAGAAGGCAAAGACCACCATCCCGACCGCGACGCCCAATTCCAGCATATCAGTGCTGACACGACGGTCAAGGGTACGCTCACCAAGGGCTTGCCTGTCGTGTCGGTCGACACAAAAATTATTTATGGTGCCGGCTTCTCCCAGCCAATAGATTTATCTATTGCCTGATATACCAAAAATGCTGCTGGTTTATCCAATAATTCAGGATGAGACTCTAGATAAGCCGCGACGTAAATTTGGATTTGCCCTGTGGTAGTTGTGCTGTCCCAGGTTTTGTCTGCTTTTATTTTGGAGCCTTCGAGACGGGGACAAAGGAAAGCTTCACGCCCTCCGTCTCCGCCCCTCGGCGAAGAACTTCCGCAACGCTGCATTCGGCTCAGGCGGAGCCGCGAGCGCGGCAAAGAAAGCATCGCGGTCGGCGTCCTTCAGGGTGATGGTCTCGATAGCGCGAAGCTCGGCATTAGCCTTCTCCACGGCAGAATACAGGAGGTAGGCGGATATGCCCTGAATGGGAAGAAGCTCCCCAGCTTCGGGAATCGGTGAGAGATGCGGTAATCCTTGCTGGCGGTGACAAATCAACGCAAGAGGCCGATATTGCCGCCGCGAAAACGCTCGCGGCCGAATTGGAGGATTGACATGGCCAAGACCACCGAATGGGACCCCGCTGAATATCTCGACAGCGAGGAAAGTATGGCTCTCTATTTGGAGGCGGCCTTTGAGGAAAATGACCCCGCGCTTGTCGCCGCCGCTCTCGGTGACATTGCCCGTGCGAAGGGCATGACCCAGCTCGCCCGCGACACCGGTATGGGAAGAGAGAGTCTGTACAAAGCCCTTTCCGCCGAAGGAAACCCCTCGTTCGCGACCATACTCAAGGTGATCTCCGCGCTCGGTCTCCAGCTCCAGGCCACGCCGCACATCGTCGGAGAGAGCCCAGGGAGAGGCTAGACGCCCCTCCGCCTTCCGCCCGAAGGATAGCCCGGCGCCCTCTCCGCCACACGCACGAACGGTCCATCGATCGAGATGAAGCCCTCTGCCGCCAGCTCGGCGAGAGCCTCCGCCACGCGCTCGGCCGAGAAGGGCAGACGGCGGGCCAGGTCCTCGCAGGCAGCGGCACCGCCGAGGGCGGCTAGTTCGCGCAACGCGGTCCCCCGCACGCGGCGCTTGGAGTCCGCGAAGGGGCTCTGGCGCGCGTAGTGCGAGCTGCGGCGATTGGGATTGCCCTTCGCCTTCTTGACGGCGACTCCGTAGTCCATGAGGGCGTAGTACCAGCCGCGCGGGTCGCGCCGGTCGAGCGTGGCCGCGACGAGCGGAGCGACCCGCGCGTCGCTCACCGACTCCTCGTGCGGGAAGAAATGCTCGAGGAAGACCGAGCGGATGTTGGTCTCGATGAAGACGGTCGGCAGGCCGAAGGCGAAGGCCAGGACCGCGCGCGCCGTGTAGGGGCCCACGCCGGGCAGGGCCAGGAGGGATTCCTCGTCGCGGGGGAAGCCTTGCTCGGCCACGGTCCGCGCGGCGGCCGCGAGGGCGAGGGCGCGGCGGTTGTAACCGAGGCCGCTCCAGAGAGCGAGCACCTCGACCAAGGGGGCCTCGGCCAGGCTCTCCGCGTCCGGAAAACGCTCGAACCAGGCGAGGTACTTGGGAAGAACGCGGTCGGTCTGGGTTTGCTGGAGCATGACCTCGGAGACGAGTATCCTCCAGGGATCCCGGGTCTCCCGCCAGGGGAAGGAGCGGCCGAACTCGGCGTAGTGCGAGAGCACGAGGCCGCGGAAGGCCGCCACATCCGCCTCCGACAGCTGCCGGTCCGCAAGGGGCGGCCCCGCAGGCGCCGGCTTCCTCGGCGCAGGCTTCCGGAGGGGCGGCGCCACAGGCGCAGGCTCCGTAGCCGCCGAGTCGGGCAGCGCGGCCCGCCCGGCGAGCCGGGGCGGGGAGCCCTCAGTCGCCGTAGATGTGCGCGAACTCGTGGAGCAGCTCCTCTGCCCGGGGTTTGCATTCGCCGCAGACCGTGCCTATCTTGGTCGCCTCCTGGAGCTGAGCCCAGCTTCTCGCCCCGTCCTTGACTGCCTGCTCGATGTCCTTGTCGGTGATGTTGAGGCAATTGCACACGACCACCGCCTCCTCGCCCTTGAAGGCGCCGGGGCGTCCGGTCTTCTCGAGGTACTCGTCGATGGCGGCGCGCAGGGCCTTGTCGCCGAGTACGGAGCAGTGGATCTTGTTCTCGGGCAGGCCGCCCAGGCGGCTCGCGATGTCGGAGGGCTTGATCGTGTAGGCGTCCCTGATGGGCATGCCCTTGATGACCTCCGACAGCATCGAGGTGCTCGCTATGGCACTCGCGCAGCCGTAGGTCTTCCAGCGCACGTCCTCGATGACGTCGCCCTCGATGCGCAGCATGAACATCATCTGGTCGCCGCACTTGATGTTGCCCACCACGCCCTCGGCGTCGTGGGCGAACTTCTCGTCCGGATCGAAGACGTTCTTGGGATTCACGAAGTGCTCTTTGACTATGTCCGAATAGAGCCACTGGAAGGCATCGCTCATCTCTCTCTCCTTATCGCGCGCAACGCGCCTGTATTCAGCTCGCGGCCTCGGCCGGGACGCCCTCGTCGGCGCAGGCCGCCTTGGCCGAGGGTACGTAGACCGTGGACATGCGCCGCAGGCGCTTGATGATCGGCGGCAGCTTCTCGAGCACGTAGTCGACGTCCTCGGCGCTCGTGTCCCGCCCGAGGCTGAAACGTATGGAGCCGTGGGCGTACTCCGGGCCGACGCCCGTGGCCATGAGGACGTGGCTCGGCTCGAGGCTGCCCGAGGCGCAGGCCGAGCCGGTGGAGACCTCGATCCCCTCCATGTCGAGCGAGAGGAGGATGGCCTCGCCCTCGGCGCCCGGGAAGGACACGTTGAGGGTGTTGGGCAGCACCTCGGTGGGGTGGCCGTTGATGTGGATGTCCGGGACGAGCTTCCGGATGCCCTCGGCGAGACGGCTGCGCAGCTGCATCACCCGCGCCGAGAAGGCGGGAAGGTCCCGCAGGGCCAGCTCGGCGGCCAGGCCGAAACCCAGGATGCCGATGTTGTTGTAGGTGCCCGCCCTGACGCCCTGCTCCTGGTGGCCGCCCCGGATGAGGGGCTCGAGCGGGGCTCCCTTGCGCGCGTAGAGGGCGCCGATGCCCTTGGGTCCGTATATCTTATGGCAGGAGAGGGTGAGGTAATCCACGCCCCAGTCCGCCACGTTCACCGGAATCTTGCCGGCCGCCTGGGTGGCGTCGGTGTGCACGAGGGCTCCGGCGGCCTTGGCCAGCCGGGAAACGGCCGCCAGGTCCTCGAGCGTGCCGATCTCGTTGTTGGCCGCCATGACCGACACGAGAAGCGTCGGTCCGCCCGGAGAGGAGGGATCGAGCTCGCGCCGCAGCTCCGCCAGGTCGACGCGGCCCTCGCCGTCGACGCCGAGGAAGACGACGGGGAAGCCCTCGTCTTTAAGATAGAGCGCGGAGTTGAGCACGCAGGGATGCTCGATGGCGGTGGTGATGATCTTGCGGCGAGCCGAGGCGGGGCGCCGGCCGACGATGTACATCGTGTTGAAGACCGTGTTGTTGGACTCGGAGCCGCCCGAGGTGAAGTAGACGGTGGAGGGATCCGAGGCTCCGATGAGAGCGGCGACTGCGGCGCGCGAGCTTTCGACGCGGGCGCGGGCGCGCCGGCCCGCCTCGTGCATGCTCGACGCGTTGGCGTAGACCTCGAGATCCTCGATCATGGCCGACTTGACCTCGGGTCTCAGGGTCGTGGTCGCATTGTAGTCCATATACACGAAGCGTCTGTCCATCCGCTCCTCCTTCAGGTTTCTATGACGTCTTTGAGGGTTTTCGAGGCGAAGTACTCGTCGATGGTCTCTTTGAGGCCGCTCCAGAATCGCCGGGGCAGGCAGCCGACGCCGAAGTCGCAGTGCACCGAATCCTCGAGACAGTCCACGGGCTTCACCTCGCCCTCGAGGGCCTCGACGACCTCGATCATGCGGATGGCCTCGGGCTCGCGGGCGAGCCTGTAGCCGCCGTGGGCCCCGCGCTCGCTCAGGACGAGGCCCGAGTTCTTGAGCTGGCCGAGGATGCCCTCAAGATATTTGGGCGAGATCGACTGGGCCTTGGCGATTTCGGCGCTCGTGGCCGAACGCGCCTCGGTCATGGCGAGGTGGACGAGGGCGCGGATACCATACTGGGTTCTTGTGGGCACCGAAAACATCTATACTCCGGTATTCCTATCGGGATGCTAGGAATATAGACAGGCGACCTATTTTCGTCAAGCGAGGCCCCCGCAAAATACCGACTCATTTTACGGGACCGCCGAAATCAGCGGCAGTCTCGCCACAACGGCCTCGCCTCAGCGGCAGTCTCGCCACAACGGCCTCGCCTCAGCGGCAGTCTCGCCACAACGGCCTCGCCTCAGCGGCAGTCTCGCCTCAACGGCCGCGCCTCAACGGTTGCGCTTCATGTAGCCCAGGAGCCTCAGGCGGTTTTCGGGCTGCTCGCACCACTGCAGCAGCTCCTCGAAATCGTCTTTCGTCTCGGTATCGGCTCC
>Ga0307377_10000288_pt1 | contig 70102 bp, 53 predicted proteins | sample TR3MG_FD_202535 | JGI IMG/M metagenome (GOLD analysis project Ga0307377, IMG submission 202535) | Soil microbial communities from Risofladan, Vaasa, Finland - TR-3 | ecosystem: Environmental > Terrestrial > Soil > Coastal area > Acid sulfate soil | place: Finland: Risofladan, Vaasa | collected... | reverse complement strand
CTTTACTACCGGTGCCGGGTTCCGGTTAAAAATCTTTACAATCGACTTTTCATACCTGATTCCTCTGGCACAGAATCATCCTCTTGCACGTACATTACGATTCTCCCTGGCATTCGATTTTAATGCACTAAGAAACGCCAGCAGGTCGAAAGGATAGGCTGCTATGGCGACATAGCCCCCCTGCAGGGGGGTTGGGGGGTTAAAAAGAACTTAAGCAAATAAATCCTACTTAAACAACGCAGCATCCGTTGACCGCACATTATTCTTAAAGGCCACAACAAAAGCCTGAGGGTGTCCATTTTTCCTGCAGGTGCTTTGTAGCTCTTTAGCTGGAGTAAGGGTGCTGAAATCTCCAACACATGTGCGGTAGGCACCCACATAGAAATATTCGAATGTCTTGTAGTTCTTATTGTTAATAGTGATCTGATAGCTGCCCTTTGATTTGCTGTTTGAAAGGATTTGAACCCTGTAAACCACTTCATCCTTTTTTTCTGCCGTTACAGGGATTGTAGCTTTAACAGATTCAACTTGCTTAGTTTCAGGCTCTGGGATTATTGCTTTAGCAGTTTCAACTTTTTTAGCTTCAGTTTTAGGTATATCAATATTTAGTTTTTCTGTGGTTTTTTCGGCTGGTTTAGTAATGGTAGTGGCAGGTTTTGTTGTTGGTTTCTCAGATAAAACTACAGGTTTTGACACATCTTCTTCTTCTAATAATTCAGGATCAAGCGACATGACATTATTCTTAAATACAACGACAAATGCCTGTGGATAACCATTCTTCATCAATAAGTTCTGCAGCTCAAGTGCAGGCGGAAGAGAATTGAACTCACCAACACATAACCTGTAGGCTCCTGAATATAAATACTCTGAGACGTCATATGCCTTATCGTTGACAGTAATCTGGGACCTGGTTCTTGGATTAAAACTGGTCAAAAACTGAACCCTGTAAATCACAACATCATTTTCTCCGGAGGATTTAGTAGCGGTTACGGATTCTATATCAGTTGCCTGAACAGCCGGTTCTAATGCAAGTATTACCATTTGTGAAATGTCTGGCCTTGTAAAAAATTGTGATAAAGTCAATAAGTTATCCGGACTATACTTATCCACTGTGATCTTATACAATTGCAGAGATCTTATATCAGATTTTTGTTTTACAGTATAGAAAGCTGATTTTCCCTCTTTCCTGTCAATTTTAAATGCTATATCATCAAATTTGGTGTTCACAGGAGTTGACAGGTTTATGGGTTTTTCCCATGTATTGCCTTTATACTTGCAAACGTATATATCATATCCCCCAAAACCCTGAATGTTGTCAGATGAAAAAAACAGGTTATTTTCTGAATCTAAATATGGATACAATTCATTAGCTGTTGAATTGACAGCGTCACCAAGATTAACCGGATCAGACCATGTTCCATTTTTCTCCAGAGAAGCATAAAGATCCAACCCTCCTATAGAACCCGGTCGGTTTGAAGCAAAAATCATTAATTTACCATCTGCCGATAAAGCAGGATGGGTGTAAGTTGACTTATCCGAACAAAAACTCATAGGATTTTCGTCCAAAGACCAGGATCCCGGATTTCCGCCTTCCTCAGAAAACCTGGCGTGGTAGATCTTTTCACCGCCATCAGCTTTTGAATATTTGGTAAAATACATCGTCATATAGTCGCTGCTGAAAGTTATTGCTTCGGAAGGGTAGGGGAAGGATGATGAAGGTGAAAAAGCCAGGGGAGCTTCTAATACCGAATCCTTTAACACTGCATAGCGCGTATCAATTTTCCCGAAAGAGACATGATCAGTTGACATTTTTCCATCAGATTTTGTTGATGAAAGAAACAGTATCCCATCCTTATAGAACTGAACACCTGATGAGGGAGTAAGAATATTAAGGTTGAAAGCATCAATCTTAATATACTGGTTGATAAGTGAAGTGTCGGATTTATCTGAATTATCTAAACCATGGCAGGTTACATCGTTGCCCTTTGCATATGATGCCAAAAGACCCATGGTCACACAAAGAAATAATAATATTTTGGTTCGCATTTGCATTTTATTAGATCACATTCATTTAATGCCGGATTTACCAGTGGTTAAGCCTGGATGGTCCTGATTTAATGGCTGATATATTTATACCTAAGGCAATTTCTGCTTTTATCGGACTTTTATAGAATGGTGAGCCATTTACCATTTCAAAATAGGTCCCGATATAAAATTTGGGGTACTTATACTGAAAGAAAAATGAAGTATTATCAAAGTCATTGAAATATGTTCCTACACAGAACCTGTCACCATATAATTTAAGTGCAGGTTTAATCATATCGGTAATTTCCCCTGAAAAAGAATCGTCGGTATTTACAATTAATGAGGGTTCCAGTATAATATTGAGTGCTTTGCTAATAACAAATTTGTAACCAATCTGCAAAAAGAACTGACGGGAAACAGCAAACGTGCTAAAACCTGTACTGTCAGGAGTTTCCGGATTACCAAGCAGATTAGTTGCTGAAAGACCCGCAAAAAGGTTAGCATTATAATAATATATTCCAAAATCAACGTTAGGGTAAAAAGTGGTTTTAGCCGGTTTGCCCAGATCAGTGTTTCCCGGATAATCATTGTAAACAGCTTTCACAGCGACGCCAACGGATAAAAATGAAAGAGCATCTTCATCTAATTGTATATGATAGGATCCTGCACCACTGAATCCAATATTTCGTGTGGAGTCTATCAATTCATTAAACAGGTACCCACCCACACCGATATTTGTGAATTCAGGAACATCAGAAGAGGAAAAATAGTCGGGGGTCGATTTTGAAAGCCTGGCATTTCCGCTTAAAAGCTGGGAATTGGACTTCCCATACTTACCTGCTAACAGGTCAACAGAGAAGAAATCCTTACTGCCGGCAATAGCAGGATTAAAGACGAAGGGATTAAAAACCCTGTATGATATAGGATACTGAGGCATAGTTTGCCCATCAACTGGTTTGAAACAGAAAGTCAAAACAAAGAGAAGTAAAACTTTTGTTACTCCAGAGATATAAGGTTTTGGGTGCATATATTCTTTATTAAACAGATGATAAACCTTATGCGTACGATATTATATGTTTAGAATATTGAATTCTAAATTCTGAATTTTTAATTCATCATAAATGTAGAAGATATTTTCGAAATATCAAAAAAAGTATTTGGATAAGTTTGTAGATTAATTGAGTAGGGGTTTAATGAAAACATTATATGAAATACCCATTTTATGCTATATATTATTATAGTTTTGAAAGAGGGAGATCCCTCGTCCCGCTGGAGCGTGACTCGGGATGACAGGTATCGTTGGTGACAAGGTGGTGGAAAAGAGGAATCTCCTGCTTGCAGCAAGAAGAGGATTTCCAAAACGAATTAGGTTTCATTAGAGCTCACCGACTTCGTTGGACGTCTTCGCCGGCCGTAGCCTTCTTCGACCACTGAAACGCGAAACTTTAAACTTTTGGCACTCCAGACACTTTAGTTCACTTTAAGTACTCTAAATACTCAACTTATGCTATCTTTGCAGGCTGAAATTTGTAACGAAAAAAATGGAGATTGTTCTTAAAGAAAAAATCAGGGAAGCTGTTAAAGTTCTCTACAATAGCAACCTTACAGATGATCTGATCCAGATACAGGAAACAAGAAAAGACTTCAAAGGTGATTTCACCCTGGTTGTCTTTCCTCTGCTGCGGTTTTCGAAAAACACACCCGAAAAAACCGGTGAAATGATAGGAAAATACCTTATTGATGATTTTCCTATGGTTTCAGGTTTTAACGTGATAAAGGGCTTCCTTAACCTCTCACTTTCCGATGAGTGGTGGGTGCAGTATTTTGGTACTATGGCATCTGAAAAAAGCCATCTTGATAATTGCCAGGTTTCAAATCCTGAAACGATCCTTGTTGAATACTCCTCTCCAAATACTAATAAACCGTTACATCTCGGACATATTCGCAATAACCTGCTTGGTTATTCTCTTTACCGTATCCTATCAGCCTGTGGTCACCGGGTGATAAAAACAAATATTGTTAATGATCGTGGCATCCATATCTGCAAATCCATGCTGGCCTGGCAAAAATATGGAAAAGGTGAGACTCCTGAGTCATCAGGGATGAAAGGAGATCACCTGGTGGGTAAGTACTATGTTTTGTTTGAAAAGAAATATAGACTGCAGGCTGATGAACTTATGGCTGAAGGTGTAGAGGCGGCAGAAGCAAAAAAATCAGCTCCTCTCATGACAGAAACAAGAGATATGCTTCTGAAGTGGGAAGCTGGTGACAAGGAGGTTGTTGACCTGTGGAAAATGATGAACTCATGGGTTTATACAGGATTTGATGAGACTTACAGGAAACTTGGTGTTGATTTTGATAAAATATACTACGAGTCAGATACATACAAGGTTGGTAAGGATATAGTTCTTTCTGCACTAAAAGAAAACATATTATATAAGAACGGAGATAACTCTATTTGGGCAGATCTTACTTCTGAAGGCTTGGATCAGAAGCTTCTTCTTCGGTCTGATGGTACTGCTGTATATATGACCCAGGACCTGGGAACTGCAGTGGATCGATATAAAGAGTATAGGTTCGATAAAAATATTTATGTTGTTGGTAATGAGCAAAACTATCATTTTCAGGTACTTAAGGCTGTTCTAAAGAAGATGGGATATGGTTGGGCTGAGGGGTTGATACACTTCTCGTATGGTATGGTAGAACTTCCTGAAGGAAAAATGAAATCGCGAGAAGGAACTATTGTCGATGCTGACGATCTCATCGGAGAGATGCAGGAAACTGCTAAGGAAGTATCGCTGGAGTTGGGAAAGCTATCTGATTTTTCTGATAGTGAAAAAGAAGATATATTCCGGAAAATAGGAATGGGCGCTCTGAAATACTATATCCTTAAGGTGGATCCACGAAAGAACATGACATTTAATCCGGCCGAGTCAATTGATTTTAATGGAAATACCGGACCATTCATTCAATATACATATGCACGGATAAAATCAGTGTTCAGAAAGGCAGAAGAGATGGGGATTTATGCGAATCAGGATCTGTTGTCTAAAGTAACCCCGGGTCCTAAGGAAATCGAGATTATAAAACTGTTAAGGAGGTTTTCTGAAACTGTTACTGTAGCAGCAACAGGATACAGCCCGGCATTGATTGCAAACTATTGCTATGAGCTCTCAAGAGAATATAACCAGTTTTATCACGACTTTTCAATTCTTGGTGAAGCTGATTTAGCAACAAGGAATTTCAGGCTTATGTTGTCAAAGGTCACAAGTGAAGTTATCTTTACGGGTATGTGGTTGCTGGGTATTGAGATGCCGGAGAGAATGTAAGCCCCCCAACCCCCCTGAAGGGGGGCTTGTATAGTACTGATTAGAGTTATTTTACTTTAAAGTACTGAATTATACCCCCTTTAGGGGGATGTTCCGCGTCAGCGGGACAGGGGGCAAAGGGCAAAGGCAGAATGTTAATATTTTATTTGAGAAAATATGTTTGAAAATCTAAGTGAACGGCTCGAGAAATCATTTAAGCTTCTAAAAGGGCAGGGCCGGATATCTGAAATTAACATTGCTGAGACCCTTAAGGAGGTTCGCAGAGCGCTGTTGGATGCTGATGTTAATTTTAAAATTGCCAAACAATTCACCGACACAGTAAAGCAGAAAGCACTGGGGCAGGAGGTTCTTAAGTCAGTTAACCCATCGCAAATGATGGTTAAGATCGTTCATGATGAGCTGGCTGATCTGATGGGCGGCGACAAAACTGATATTAATATTAAAGTCAATCCATCCATAGTATTAATAGCCGGCCTCCAGGGGTCAGGAAAAACGACCTTCAGCGGAAAGCTTGCTAAATGGGGAAAGAGTAAAAAGGGAAAGACCCCTCTTCTTGTTGCCTGTGATGTTTACAGGCCTGCTGCTATTGAGCAGTTGAAGATAATCGGAACACAGGTAGAGGTGCCGGTTTATACCGAAGATGGCAGTATGAATCCTGTAGCAATTGCCCGGAATGCAGTTAAAGAGGCAAAAAAGAATGGATATGATCTGGTAATTATTGATACTGCCGGACGCCTGGCGATTGATGAAGAGATGATGAAGGAGATATCATCTGTCAAGGACGCTGTTAACCCTCATGAAATACTATTCGTTGTTGATTCAATGACCGGTCAGGATGCTGTCAATACTGCAAAAGAATTTAACGAAAGGCTTAATTTTGATGGTGTTGTACTTACAAAGCTCGATGGAGATACGAGGGGAGGAGCAGCTCTTTCAATAAAATCGGTTGTTAACAAACCCATAAAATTTGTAAGTTCAGGTGAAAAGATGGATGCAATAGATATCTTTTATCCTGAACGAATGGCCGACAGGATCCTGGGTATGGGCGATATTGTATCTCTTGTTGAGAAAGCTCAGGAACAATATGATGCTGAAGAGGCAAGGAAACTTCAAAAGAGGATAGCAAAAGACCAGTTCGATTTCAACGATTTTATTGCACAGATACAGCAGATAAAGAAAATGGGTAATGTTAAGGACCTGATGGGGATGATTCCGGGTGTTGGAAAAGCTGTGAAGGATCTCGATATTGATGATGATGCATTCAAAGGCATTGAAGCTATTATAAACAGCATGACTCCTGAAGAGAGGGTGAATCCGGTTGTGCTAAATGGCAGCAGACGTAAAAGAATTGCATCGGGTAGCGGAACAAGCGTTCAGGAGGTGAATAAGCTTATTAAACAGTTTGATGAGACACGAAAGATGATGAAAATGATGACAAAAGGTGGTAATGTGGCCAGGCTAATGGGCAAGTAATAATTTTAAAGATGTATAATATTATTGACGGTAAAAAGACTGCATCTGAGATTAAAAAGGAGATAGCAGAGCAGGTATCAAAGCTTAAAAGCGAAGGCAAAAAGGTACCACACCTCGCTGCAATACTCGTTGGAAATAACGGTTCCAGCGAAACGTATGTTGCATATAAAGTAAAAGACTGTGAGGAGGTTGGCTTTAAATCGACACTTATAAGATTTGGTAATGACATAAGTGAGACAGTTTTACTTGATAAGATTGCAGAACTAAATAATGACAGTGACGTTGACGGTTTTATTGTCCAGTTACCATTACCTGATCAGATATCAGAGAATAAAGTTATTGAAGCAATAGACCCTCAGAAGGATGCTGATGGCTTTCATCCTGTTAACCTGGGAAAGATGGTGATTGGCATTCCGGGATATCTTCCTGCCACACCTTATGGTATTGTTGAACTTATAAAAAGATACCATATAGAGACATCCGGTAAGAGTTGTGTTGTTATAGGTCGTAGTAATATTGTCGGAAGGCCGGTTAGCATTCTTCTTTCACAGAAAGGGATGGATGCCACGGTTACCGTTGTTCATAGCCGGACAAAAAATATTCATAACATTGTCAGTCAGGCTGATATCATTATTGCAGCAATCGGTTCTCCCTTATTTGTTACGGCAGATATGGTAAAACCAGGTGCAGTTGTAATTGATGTAGGTACAACACGTATTGCCAGCGCAGAAACTAAATCAGGTTATAAACTTGTAGGTGATGTGGATTTTGAGAATGTTGCTCCCAAATGTTCTTATATCACTCCTGTTCCGGGAGGTGTCGGTCCTATGACCAGGGTTTCACTCTTACGTAACACCCTTATGGCAGCAACAAAACCTTTTCCCCTTGGGGGAAAATGAAAGGGGGTAAAAGGATTTATTTATTCAGGAAATTCTATCCCGGTGAAATAGAGGTCAAATCCCCCTTTGCCACCAGCTCTGTCAGATGAGAACATCATAAAATAATTATCAAAATAAGTATGATAGCCGACAACAGGTCGGTATTCGTTACCAGCTGAATTTATTTTTGGGCCAAGATTAACAGGTGAACTCCAATTTCCATTTTTGAAAACGGAATAATACAAATCAAATCCCCCCAGTCCTAATTGGCGATCGGAAGCAAAAATCATTATGTTTTTGAACACAAGCGGACATTTATCATTATATGTACTATTTACACTATCAACCTTTACTGACGATGTATATTCACTGTTAAACCATGTCGAAAGCTCTGTCTCTGCAGGCCGCTGAAGCATATAAATATCATAGCTTCCGTCTCTGTCAGATATGTAGTAGGCAGAATCCTGGTTTAAATCTAAGCAGAGATATGCATCGTTAAAGTTGCTATTTAAAAGGTTTACTGGAAAAGGTCCTTCAATAGTTGGAATATTATTATTATATACCGGGAGGTTCCTGAGATAGAATAAATCCATGTCTCCGGCTTCATTTTCAGAAGAGAGTATAAAATATTCAAAACCATCAAGTGAGCTGAATTGACGGAAAGGACCGAAGTCATTTCCACCTGTCTCGGCTTTGCTTATAAGGCTGGTTAAGAAAGCATCGCTTGTCATTCCGTTAAAAAGTTCAAAATCTCCGTTAGTCTGATCAAAAGTGAATGAAATATTAGCCTGTTCAAGGTCAAATTGACCTCCGGAACTCTTCCTGTTGCTAGAAAAGACAATTGGTGCACTGCCACAAATCTGGTATAATGCAATATTATAGTCATCGTATGCAGAGTTAATTCCTGACAGGTTAATAAGAGTATCAGGGAAAGTCCCCTTTGGAAACTTTACAGGATTCTCCTCCTTTTTGCAATTGGTGAGGGAGATTGAAATAATAATCAGGCTAAAAACCAATGCAATATAGATATATGATACTCTTTTCATATGGTGCATCTTAAGGGATAAAACTGTACAAATATATTAATATAAAATGAAAAACCGGGTTGTTGCCCGGTTCTTCAAAGGTAGAATTAAGGTTAATTCCAGGGTAAATAGGGTATGGTTTTCTTTCGATTCTATTTTATAAACAATAGATGAATATTTGATACCGTAGGTTGCGTGTGAATAATAAAAAAAAACAGATAATCGCACAATTGTATTCAGGTACCTGTAATCCAGGTGTTTATAAAAATATAAAATTGTTGATAATTGAGGATTTATGTAAACACCCTTATGAAAAATAGTATTAATTTTGTACGCATACTATTTATTGAGAGATGGAAGAGGATAAGTACGGATTTTCTTACGAGGAAGAGGTGAAGCAAGCGGTGCAGAAGTTTGAGATAATGCGAAAGAATAATGAAAGTTATTTTTTTGATGTTATTGAATTTGAAACAATTATCGACTATTATATTGATAGCAATAACTCATTGAAAGCTTATGAGGCTGCTGCATTAGCCACAGAACAACATCCTAATTCAGTCTCTATTCAGTTAAGGAGAGCCAGGGTTTTGCTTGATAAAGGACGTGCAGTGGAAGCCCTCAGGATACTTAAGAAACTTGAAAATATTGAGCCTGGAAACCATGAGATATATATAGCAAAAGGAACTGCACTAGGGATGCTGGGGGATGTACAGGGAGCGAAAAAGATGTTTGATTATTCCCTGACTCTCGACTCTGAAGATATCGAAAACATACTATTTGCCATAACGTCAGTATTACAGAACCTTAATTATTATGAGCATCTTATTCCTTACCTTCTGAGACTGGTTGAGATGGAACCGGAATTCAAAGCCCATCTTTATGATCTCGCATACTCCTATGAGAAGATTGAGGATTTTGATAACAGCATATCTTATTATTTGAAATATCTTGAGGAAGAGCCTTTTTCAGACAGTGCCTGGTACAACCTGGGCATAATCTATAATAAGCTTGAATCGTATGAGAAGGCCATGGAGGCTTATGATTATGCCCTTGCAATTAACTCCCAGAACACATTTGCAATTTTCAATAAAGGGAATATCCTCAGCAATCTTGAAAGATTCAGTGATGCAATACCTGTTTATCATGAATGCCTTGAAAATGAGCCTGATAGCTTTGAGGCAATAACCTATCTGGCAGAATGTTATGAAAAGTGCGGTGAGGTAACTATGGCTCGTAAATATTATCAGGAAGCAATCGAACTGGCCCCTGATTTTGCTGACCCGTGGTTTGGCCTTGGTGTAATTGCTCTGAATACCGGAAATACTGACGATAGCCTGATCTTTTTCAGAAAAGCTATTCGACTCGATGATGAGAATCCCGAAATATGGTACCTGCTTGGGAAAGCGCACTACTCCAAAGGTGAGAAAAAAGCCGCCTTAAGATGTTTCAGGGAAGCGCTCAAACTCGATGCATATTATGATGAAGTATGGGCCGATCTGGGGAAAATAATATGGTCAGATGGTCTTGCATCCAAAGCCCTTCCATACTTTGAACATGCATATAAGATAACAGGTGATATCCCAGGTATGAATTATCTGCTTGCTTCATTTTATTTACACACCGGAAGCAATGATAAGGCATTTCGCCATCTATCATTGGCTATTGACATGGACGACGATTTATTCAGGGAATTTTCAGACATCTTTCCTCCGGATATGATGACACGTAAGATAAAGAAGCTTCTTGAAGGAAACAGTCTTATTTAATAACCTATTATTTAATTAACTACCGGAATATGAAAAATGTACTTCCATACTTGCCTGAGAGGCCTGCCAAACCAAGAAATTCCGGAATCACTATGGTGATGGACAAAGGCCTCAGCATAAGGGAAGCTGAAGACTTTATGTCTGTGGGAAGCGAGTATACCGATTTTGTAAAGCTGGGTTTTGGAACATCACTTATTACTCCTGGTTTTGAGAAGAAAATAGCTATCTATAAAAAATCAGGGACAATTCCATACTTTGGAGGCACTCTCTTTGAAGCATTTATTGTACGAAATATGTTTAAAGAGTTTGTTGAGTTTCTTGATAAATATGAAATTGAATATGTTGAGGTTTCTGACGGATCGTTTGATATTGAGCATTCCAAAAAACTGGATTATATTGGAAAACTTGCTGAAAGGGGTACCGTCATTTCTGAGGTTGGTTCCAAGAAAAAAGATGTTGTCTTTTCTCCGAATGAATGGGTGGCAATGATGAAAGCCGAACTTGGTGCAGGATCAGTTAAAGTGATTGCAGAAGCACGTGAGTCAGGAACCACCGGGATCTATAATGAGGATGGCTCAATTAATAATGATATAATCGGTGCAATAGCTGATCATGTCAAGCTGGAAAATGTAATATGGGAAGCTCCGATGAAATCACAACAGGCATGGTTCATTAAGCACTTTGGAGCAAACGTAAACCTGGGTAACATAGCACCAAATGAGATTATTCCCCTTGAGTCACTGCGCCTTGGTCTCCGTGGAGATACATTCTTTCAGTTCCTCCCTGATGATCTTAAGCAGTAGTGCTAATCATATTGATATAATTTCTTAATATAATCTAAATCTTGAAAGATGAGAAAATTTGGCCTTATAGGATATCCTCTCGGGCATTCTTTCTCAAAAAAATATTTCGCTGAAAAATTTCATAATGAGCACATTACCGATTGCAGCTACGAAAACTTCTCGTTAGCTGATATATCCCTGCTTCCAAAACTAATTGCTGATGAGCCGGATCTGATGGGCCTTAATGTAACAATACCATATAAGAGAGATATATTAAGGTTTCTGGATTGGACAGAACAGAAAGCCAATGAAATAGGAGCTGTTAATGTCGTTAAAATTAATAGGATAGGGGATACTGCAAAATTGGATGGTTATAACAGCGATGTAACCGGTATCAGAGATTCTCTATTACCATACATTAAGAATGATGTCAATAATGCCATTGTTCTGGGTACAGGCGGAAGTTCAAGAGCTGTTTGTCATGTCCTTAATAAACTGGGAATTAATATTACTCTTGTCTCAAGAAAAAGAAAGCCAGGTATATCAGACTATTCTGATTTAGATGAAGAAATGATTAGCAATACCAGTTTGATTGTGAATACCACACCTTTAGGAATGTTTCCGGATATTGAAAGCCTGCCGAAGATAAATTACAATCTGTTAGGAGAAAAACATATTCTGTTCGATCTCGTTTATAATCCTGAACTCACATCGTTTCTTAAAATGGGAAAGAGACATGGATGTTCAATAATAAGCGGGATGAAAATGCTCCATTCGCAGGCTGAAAAAGCCTGGGAGATATGGAATAATGATCAAATTGATAACATTATAGATATTTAACCTGAATTATTTATAAATTTCATTAAAAAAATTCAAACAGGTATTCCAGTTTAAATTCAACATTTTTCCTTTTTTCAGCGTTGCAACACCCGAATTTTAATTCTAAACTGATATTGTTTGAATTCACAAAACACTTGCTTGTCAATATCGTTAATCTCAATTATTTAATTTAGATATTCCGGTGCGCTGCACCTCTATACTCTACGACAAACATTTATCTACAAATATAATGGTGCTCTGCACCTTTTGGCCTGCACTACAATCAATTTGTTGCAAATATAATGGTGCTCCACACCTTTTGGCCTGCACTACAATCAATTCGTTGCAAATATAATGGTGCTCCGCACCTTTTGGCGCCACCAAAATAATTTACATGCAAATAGTTCTGTCATCTATACCTTTTACGGCATAACACAATGCAGCAGAGCTGCAAAATATTTGGTGTGCCGGGCATGTAGTAAATCTAAAAGGTGAGGGGAAAACGTTCCCCAAGTCCATAAAGAGCCGTAATGGCCGGAATCTTTTAGCCGAAAGCAAGGGTGTCCCGGGTGACCGGGAATCTGAAGGAAGCCGTAGGCGAACATTTGTTTTGACGAACAGAAACCGGATATAAGGCCTGTCCTTCTGGGTAACTGGCCCATTGACCAGGACGCCCGATAGTCATTCGGAAAGGAGGATGGGTAAATCCGGCAGGACAAATGGAAAGAATTACTACTTACCCCGGGAAGGCCCAAATTTATTAACAAAGGAAAGCATCGAAGATGCGTAAAAGCAAATTGCAACAGAAAAAGGAATCAGGCCGGCAACTTAAGTTATTTACTTGGCAGGCAGGAGAACTAACAGGAGCACCGACTGGCGGAACCGTCACGGAACGCCTGAATAGAGTTGAATTGCTTTCACTATTGGAGAGACAGCGAACCTTAACCGAAAACTTATTAGAAAGGATTGTAGATTATGGGAACTTAATGAGAGCGTACAAGCAGGTAGCGAGAAATGACGGCAGCGGAGGAATTACGACAATGGTTGGGGAAGCACATAAACACTTTACGGGAAACGTTACTTACAGAGAAATACGAGGTAAGTGCGGTACGTAAGGTAGAAATCCAAAAACCCGATGGAGGGAAGAGGATATTGGGCATTCCCACGGTCAAAGACCGACTGATCCAGCAAGCTATTCATCAGGAGCTGAGCCGCTATTACGAACCTGTTTTCAGCGAAAGCAGCTATGGGTTCAGACCCGGCCGAAGTGCACATCAAGCAATAGAACAAGCCTCAAAGTACATACAGGAAGGTAAGGAGTGGGTAGTGGATATAGACTTGGAGAAATTTTTCGACAAGATAAATCACGACCGATTGATGCAAAGACTTAGTAAAGGGATAGGAGATAAAAAGCTCCTTCGACTAATAAATGCATACCTTAAAGCCGGAATGATGGATGATGGGCTGACCGAACAACGAGTAGCAGGCACTCCGCAAGGGGCCGCTATCACCACTACTGTCCAACATTGTGTTAGACGAACTGGATAAGGAGTTGGAAAGCCGGGGCCACAGCTTTTGCCGATACGCCGATGACTGTAATATTTATGTCAAAAGCAGGAAAGCAGGCGAGCGAGTAATGACTTCAATAGTCGACTTCATTGAAAAGAAGTTAAAACTGAAAGTCAATAACGCAAAGAGTGGGGTAAGGCACTGTTCTGAGGTTAAGTTCCTTGGGTACACTTTACTACCGGAAGGAGGGATAAGGGTTGCAGATAAATCCATTGACCGCCTGAAGGATAGAATAAGGGAAATAACCCGCAGAAATCGGGGAGTTAAGTTTGAGGAGGTCATCAGGGAGCTAAATGCAACCATAATTGGATGGACTAACTACTTCCGGTTAGCTAATATATGGTTATCCACATTTAGGGAACTGGACGGTTGGATACGAAGAAAGCTTAGATGTTATCGGCTAAAACAGTGTGGCAGACGATACACTATTTTTAAGTTACTTCGTAGACTTGACATCCCGGAAGGTAAAAGCTGGAATGCTATTATGTACTCACAGGGTTGGTGGCAAATGTCTAAGAAAGCCGCTGTCGGCCAAGCGATGAATCTCAACTGGTTCGCCCAATACGGGTTACAATCTTTATATCTGAGAATGAAGGTGTAAAAGTTAATAGAAACCGCCTTGGTACGAGGACGTATGCCAGGTGGTGTGGGGGGTCAGCGGCGCGAGCCGCTTCCTACCCGATTAGAAATGCATTTGAATAACCTAACCACAGGTGCAGAGCACCGCAATATTTAATTCCTCATAAATATCACTAAAAAATTCGAACAGGCATTCTTGTTTATAATCAACATTGTTCTTTTCAAACAATACCAAATATTCTTATTTGAATAGCTTTTTTTGTGATGCCTCATAGAGTTTGAAGAGAGATTACGGTTAATGGATGTGCATTCATACTGTTAGATGTGTCACAGATATTTTTTCAGGACTTCATTAAGGTCATTGATCTTTATTTCAATAATTCTCTTAACAATTGAAAGGCCTAATCCCATGCCTCCGTATTTTCTGGTGTGATTATCATCTATTTGCCGGAAGATTTTAAAAATAGTATCATAAACCGATCTTGTTAGCATTTGTGCCAATTTTAAATCTTTGTATTAAGTCCAGGTCTCACAGTGAGATGTTTGTAAATCATACGAGTGTCGCTGTACAATTTTTATTACGTGTAGATTATTTCTCCCGGTATACATATTTGGTTAACAGCAGTGGAGCGGTCAGGGTTTGTCATGCGTTTATTGATCTCGTTAGGGAACCGAGTCCCGCCAAAACTGTGACAAACAACTTACCTATACCCGATTATATGCGGTTTTTTGTTTTGTCTCGGTGGATCAGAGTTTGATTGATAGTTGTATTTGACCTCCTAATCCAAGCTCAACAATTCTTTGTAGTGTTGAAATCCGGACTTCTTTTACATTATTCTCAAGTCGTGCTTCTTGAATTAGAGCACCAAGTCTGAAAATATCATATCCAGCTTCTAATTTGTCACGCTTAGCAGTCCCTCTCTTGCCGTAGTGTTCGTCTTTGAACTCAGCAAGTGTCTTTAAGTTATCCTTTTTCATTGAAGTATTCCTCCTTAATTTTTAGTGCCTTGTCAATTTCATTTTTTGGTGTCTTTTGAGCATATTGCATTTGTACAAACTGGAGTGTGGAAAACAAAATTTTATCAGATAAAGACCTCTGAAGGGTACTCAATATCTACAAGAAACAGCCCCTTCGCAGGCGCTGACTTCCCTGCCCGGCCTCGGTCTTTGGCAAGAATTATCTCGTCAAATTCGTTAAGACTAATCTTCCCAATACCTATTTCAACCATTGTTCCAACTATTGCTCTAACCATATTCCTAAGAAACCGATCTGACTTAATAGTAAACACCAAACGGTTATCTGACTCTTCCCATAGGGCACTATGGATATTGCAGATATTGGTTTTGGAATTTGAATGAAGCCTGCTGAAACTTGTAAAATCAGAGTGGTTAAGTAATAGTTTGCCAGCTTCATTCATTGTTGATAATTCAATATTACCATGCAGGAACCAGCTTGAATTATCAAAAAACGGATCCTTAATTCTGGAAATGTAATACTTATAGGTTCTGGAAATGGCACTGAATCTGGCATTTGTATCAGGAAATACTTTCCTTATTGAATTTACTGAGATATCTGCCGGCAGATACCGGTTGAGCCTGAATACCAGGTTCTTTATTAATGAAAGATCGGTTGAATAACTATCAAAATGAGCGCAGAATACTAAGGCGTGGACTCCTGTGTCTGTTCTTCCTGCACCAGTAGTCGAAATTTTTTCATTGAGAACAACAGTGAGAGCATCATCTAAAATTTTCTGAACAGTTACAGCATTGGGCTGGATCTGCCAGCCGTGGTAGGAAGTTCCTTTATATGATATATATATGAAGTACCTTGTTTTCAAAAACTGAGTTTTTGTAAATATAATCTTTTAAGCTAAAAATAAATCCTATTGCCTGTTTGTAAATCGATCTTAAAATGTATTTTTACTCTCGACCTTTATAATAACTGATCTATTTGAATGTTTCTGTAATAATAATGAATCATAACCTAAAATCCGTTTAATATGAAAGTTGAATTGACTTGGATTGATTATCTGATTATGATAATCTACTTTTTATTTGTGCTTGGCATTGGTTGGTTCCTGAGAAAATTCATGAAAAATGCCAATGCATTCCTTGAAGCCGGCAGGTCAATGCCTGCCTGGGTAGCAGGATTAGCCTTTATTTCTACTAACCTGGGAGCTCTTGAGGTAATGGGCATGGCGGGATCAGGTATGAAATATGGTATGCTGACTACACATTTCTATTGGATTGGTGCTATTCCTGCAATGATCTTCCTGGCGCTATTTATGATGCCATTCTATTATGGGTCTAAAGCAAGATCGGTACCTGAATTTCTTAAACTAAGGTATGATGAAAAGACCAGAGGTTTGAATGCTATCCTCTTTGCTGTAATGACAATTCTTGCATCAGGGATTTCGATGTATGCTCTTGCTATCCTGATGGAAAATATCCTGGGATGGGATTTTAATCTGAGTCTTTGGATATCGGCTTTAATCGTACTGGGTTATACATATCTTGGAGGACTGTCATCTGCAATCTATAATGAGGTTCTGCAATTCTTTATAATTGCTATTGGATTGTTACCGCTTGTTTTCTTAAGTCTGAAGGATGTAGGAGGCTGGGTTGGATTAAAGGAACAATTAGCTCCTATAGCAACATCGCATGGGTTTGCAACTGATACATTTACAACAACATGGAGGTATGCAGGCAACGCAGGAGCTAATCCTCTGGGTGTAGAATGGTTTGGCATTTTGTTTGGTCTGGGGTTTGTTCTTTCATTTGGTTACTGGTGTACAAACTTTCTGATTGTTCAGAGAGCTTTTGCCGCAGAATCAAAAACTGCTGCCAGAAAAGTACCTCTAATAGGAGCATTACCTAAAATGTTTATTCCTTTTCTGATTATTGTCCCTGGTATAATTGCGATAGTACTTTTTAATGATCCTGCTAAAGGGTTCACTCTGCCTCTCGATGCCGGAGGAAAACCAATCTATGATTATACGATCATTATGCTGCTGAAGCAGTATCTTCCGACTGGTGTTCTGGGGCTTGGTATTACTGCTTTGCTGGCTTCCTTCATGTCGGGGATGGCAGGTAATGTATCAGCTTTTAATACCGTCTGGACTTATGATATTTACCAGAGCTACATGCGTCCTGCTACACAGGATGAAGAAGCTGACGGAAAACACTACCTTAAAGTGGGTCGATATTCTACTGTTGTCGGAATTTTTCTTAGCATCGGAGCTGCATATATTGCAAGTAAATTCGGAAATATCATGGATTTTCTGCAAACCATATTCTCATTGATCAACGCACCACTTTTCGCTGTTATTTTCCTTGGTATGTTCTGGAAACGCACTACAGGTCATGCTGCATTCACCGGTTTACTTGCAGGCTTCCTGTTAGCGCTCCTGCATCATGGTCTTACAATACCCGAAGGGGCAACAACTCTTATAAAAGGTGGCTGGATTGCTGCTCTCCATACATATCCTGTTGAGATGGCTCAGAACTTCTGGACTGCAATTATAGCCTTTACTGCAAGTACAACTATTACAGTCGGATTAACCTTTATGACAAAGCAGAAAAAATCTGATACAGAGCTTTACGGCTTGGTTTATTCTCTCACTCCACGCGAATTAGACGATAGTCATTTGCCATGGTATGAACGTCCGGCTGGTTTGGCTATTCTTGTTGGTGTGATTAGTATAGTATTAACAATAATATTTTGGTAGGAGGAAATTAAAATGGTAGATATAAGAATCCCTATAGGTCTGATGTTTTCAATCCTGGGAATATTAATTTCAGTATTCGGTCTGGTTACAAGGTCAGATACCGAGATGTATCAACGCTCACTGGGTATCAATGTAAACCTTATAATGGGTGTTATAATGCTTATTTTTGGCTTAGGTATGCTCTATTTTGCCAGAAGAAAGAAGAAAGTCTAGATTCTTGATTTATGGGAAATAGTGTTACAAAAAGAGGATTTGCCAGCGATAATAATGCAGGCATTCATCCTGACATTTTAAACGAGATCATATCTGCTAATGTCGGACATGTAATTGGTTACGGCTCTGATGAATACACAGATAAAGCTTTGGTTCTTTTTAAAGAACAGTTTGGAAATGACACTGAAGCATTCTTCGTTTTTACAGGAACAGCAGCCAATGTATTAAGCATCTCATCTATTACCAGGTCCTGGAATTCCGTCATAACTGCATTTACAGCTCACATGGAACAGGATGAATGTGGTGCTCCCGAAAAATTTACAGGATGTAAAGTTCTGACAGTCGATACCCCTGATGGTAAGATTAATATCGAACTTCTTGAGAGGCATCTGCATGGCTTTGATTTTGAGCATCATTCTCAACCCAAAGTAATTTCTATTACCCAGTCAACCGAAATGGGAACAGTTTATACTGTCTCTGAGATCAGAAAAATTGCTGATTTTACACACTCACATGGAATGCTACTTCATATGGATGGGGCCAGGATAGCAAATGCTGCAGTATCACTTAACCTTCCATTTAAGGCATTTACTACTGATGCAGGAGTTGATGTTCTTTCGTTTGGAGGTACAAAAAACGGAATGATGTTCGGAGAAGCAATCTGCTTTCTCAGGCCAGATCTTTCAAACGACTTTAAATATATCAGGAAACAGGGTATGCAGCTTGCTTCAAAAATGAGATTTATTTCTGCTCAGTATATTGCATACTTTCGTAACGATCTGTGGAAAAATTGTGCTTCTCATTCAAATGCAATGGCGAACCTTCTTGCTGGTAAGTTGCAGCAATTTGAGAAGATAGAGATTACCCAGTCTGTTCAATCAAATGGAGTATTTGTAATAATGCCGCCAGAAGTGGCTGAACAGTTGCGTAGCTATTATTTTTTCTATCCATGGGATGAGAAGAGGCATGAATACAGGTTAATGGCGAGTTGGGATACATCTGCGGCTGATGTTGAAGATTTCATTTCCCTTCTCAGGGAAGAATTGAAGAAATAGAAAAGGCTGGATCATGCGATCCAGCCTTTGTCTTATAGCTTCAATTAAGATTTTACTTAAGAGTAAATGTTATTGGTACCATGTACCAGACGGGAACAGGTTTACCTCCCTGTTTTCCAGGCTTAAATGCCGGAAGTGTATTAACCACTCTGACTGCTTCAGCATCAAGTTCCGGATCAACACCTTTCAGAACACTTACCTGGTTTACACCGCCCTTGGAAGTAACACAAAACCGGATGATAACTCTACCCTGAATATTATTTTCTTTTGCAACTTCAGGATAATTAGTATGTTCCATAATAAACTTTAATAGTTCTGAGTCACCACCAGGGAACATCGGCATCTCTTCAACCACAACAAATGGTTCGGGTTCTGCCTCTACTTCCTGTACCTCTTCTTTAATAACTTCAATAACTTCAACTACCTCTTCGTTTTGAATTTCAACAACCTCATCAGCTGTCATTAGCTGTACCATTTCCGGTTTGATTGAGTCAACAACCTCAGGTGGAATATATTTCTGCTGATGTGCTACACCAGAAGGAGGAGGGGGAGGAGGAGGAGGAGGAGCAACAGTTTCGGTCGGTTGATCGAGATTTTCCATTTTGATCTCAACCTGTCTTTCCTTACGTTTTTCTCTGTTCTCCAATGCTTTAGCATTCAGGTAAGGAGTAATAACTGCAGTACCTAAAATAAGTATACCAATCAGCATTGCAACAATTACAGTACGGTGGTACTTCTTACGTATTGAATAAGCGCCGTACTCCTTATTCCTTTCTTCAAAGACTATATCATCAAAGGCAGGAGCTCTATTCTTTTCTTTTGCCATTTTTTTTCAGGTTTACGGTTTAATTCTGGGATGCAGGAGTCGATGCTGAAGCTGCAATAGCATTCTCAACCATCTTCTCTTCATACCAGGCAATATCAATAAACGTATAACGGGCTATTCCGCATATATTCATCTCATCGAGAATATCAACAAAATTACCGTAATTTGCCTCTTTATAAGCTTTTATAAGAACAATAGGGCCAGTGTCATCGTCAGATTTCAGTTTACTGATCGACTTTGCTACAGAATCCTGTTTCAATACAATTTTACCTGTCAGAACATCATTGTTGAAAGCATCTATTTTTCTAAAAAGAGCTATGTTTCTATCGAGAAGCATTTTACGAATACCAGTCGGCCCAAAACTTATCTCACGTACCGGAGGTAGATTATTGTATTCTGATTCTTTTACCAGACCCGGATACCAAAATATTTTATTATCCGGTCCAAGAATGATGTTAAGTGTCCTACTTCCCGGGATCTTTGGAGGTATAGCATTAGGATCCTTGATCTTCTCAGGAAGTCTAATCTCCATTATTTTAGCTTTACTGAAAGCAGCTGTAAGCATGAAAAACACTATGAGCAGACACATCAGGTCAACCATTGGCGTCATATCAATATGAGTACCGTGTTTCTTAGCCCTCTTTTTTCCGCCTTCCTTCTTTTCCTCTTGAATTATTTCTGCCATATCACTCTGTTGTTTCAAGTTTAACATCTGCTGATTCAAGACTTGTAATCAGATTGAATCTGTTCACATTCTTATCCTGTAGTATGTCCAGAACTTTCTTTACTAATGGAAATCCGGTTTTTGAGTCTCCTTTAATACATGCATCAACGCTGGGATTTATCTGACGTGCAAAAAGGATCCAAAGAGCTAGTTGGTTATCGAGTGAATCAATAGGAATTCCTGTTTGAAAGTCTGCTTTTGCTTTTGCGTCTCTAGTAGCAAAGAACTCCTTCATATTCTGAATAGGAACCCCGATTGAAGATGGATATTTCTCAAACTCTCTTAATTCATCAGGTGTAAATTCAATAGCATATCGCTCGCCCATTGCAGCGAGTATCTTGGGTCTGAACGAAAGTAATGTATCAGGTCCGTTATCGACGTTAAAGAACACCCTGTTGTCGGCAGAAAGAACCAGGGTCATTAGATTAAAATCTGGTTTTGTTTTTTCTGATATTGAGAAAGGAGTATCGACGGGAGCCGGTTCCTGTGCCCTGAAAGTTGTGGTTAACATCAGGAATATCAAAATAACCGAAAACAGATCAACCATAGGCGTCATGTCGATTGATGGTGAAGTTGTTGGTAATTTAATCTTTGGCATTACAGATTTTATTTAAGTTATTAAACCAAAAGATAAATTCGAAAACTATTTTCTCAACGATGTAGCAAAAGTCTGTGTCAGACTAAAGCCTGCTTCATCAATCTTGAATGTATAGCTGTCGATTGAAGATGAAAAATAGTTGTACATGATGATAGCAATTGTTGAGCCGGTGATTCCGAATGCTGTGTTAATGAGAGCTTCAGAAATACCGGTTGAAAGAGCTAAAGCATCTGGTGCACCAGCCTGCGCAAGAGCAGCAAATGCACGGATCATACCAAGTACCGTCCCAATAAGACCGATCAACACTGAAATTGAAGCAAGCGTTGAGAAGATAACCATGTTTTTTCCTAACATCGGCAGCTCAAGGGCTGAAGCTTCATCATAGGATTTCTGTATCGAAAGGATCTTCTGATCTTTCTCAAGATCTTTGTCATTCTGAAGATCGCGATAGCGGGTGAGACCGGCTTTCATAACATTTGCAAGAGATCCTCTCTGCTTATCACAAGCTTCCATAGCATCTTCAATTTTATCTTCTGCAAGAAGAGTCTGAAGACTGCGGACAAATGTGTTTAATCTGCCCCTCCCTTTTGCTCTTGACAATGTGATAGCTCTCTCAAACGTGAAAATGATGGCCACCAATACACACGTCATAAGAATGGGAACAACAAACCCCCCCTTATAAATAATACCCAGGTAATTACCGTCAAGAGGACTACCTGCCGGATTACCTCCTTCGAAATTAACCGGACTACCCATAATTTGTGTGAACAAAAAATAGGCAACTATAAAAGCTATTAGAATAGCACTTGTTGCAAAAACATTCTGCAACGCATCTTTGAACGAACTTCCTTGTTTACTCATTTTTTATCGATTTGATTAGGTTTAAGATTTTACGATTTGCAAATATATATTATGAATTGTTTTTTTCCAAAAAAGTAGAGAATATTTTTTATTATGTTAAACTTTTAATACAGTTTAGAATCGTTCTCATCACCATAAGACCTGCAAGGTAACATAACAACCTATTCTTGTCAACTTTTAAATATTAATAATTTTTTCTTAATGTTTGTTATTTTTCAAGAGTTACGTTATAAATTCTTGATTTTGTGATTGGAACCTCTTTGGGTTTGTACCCATCGGCACTGATAATAAGAAATTCCATACCTGCAGGTATTTCAAATTTATACTCCCCACTGGCGTTGGTAAAATTTTCTGCAGCAGTATCTTTTACCCTGACTGATGCATAAGGCACTGGTTGTCCGGCTGCATTTTTTATTACACCTTTAATTTCATTTGGATTGATACCTTTTCTCACCTGTGCTTCAAAATCCCGTACATAACTCAGCTGGTTTTTCGCATATGAATTTGTTGGGTCAACAGCAAGTGCTTTATTATAAGCCGCAGCAGCCTTAGAAAGAATAGCAAGTCTCCCTTCAATGGTTTTTTCAGCTCCGGCTATCCTGGTTTCAACTAAGCCTATTCCGTTGTATCCTTTTATCTTATTATCCTTGTTACTGGCATTCAAAGAGATCATTCTGTTATAATACTCTTTCGATTTGTTATAGTTCTCCTTAATCATATGGAAATAACTGAGATAACCGAAAGCTTCCATCATTTCAGATCCATTCTTAAGCGAATCATTTTTCGCAATAGCAATAAGTTTTTCAAACTTTGGCTTTGCAAGTCCTAGTTTTGTATCGGGATCCATTTTGGAATATGTTCTTGCAACTAAAAGGTATGCAGGCAGATAATCCTGAGATTTCTGAATTACAATCTTAAGTACAGAGTCGGCTGTTTTAAATTTTTCTCCGCTGTAATAAGCTCTTGCAATACGCATATAATCTTCAATATCCTCATCATTCGGATCAATCAATTTTGTCCATGTTCTGGCAGCTCCTTCATACCTTCTGTAGTTGTAGTAATTAATAGCTATTTCATTAAGAAGGTTTTTATCCTGAGGTTTATATTCCAGTACTTTTGCATATTCTTCAAATGCTCTGTCTATCTCAATATCTGCCTTAGCGATATTGCTTTCGCTGGCAGTAACCTTACTGGTAAGATTCACAATACTTGCTTTTATTTTTACTTTTTCAGCAGAGGTTGAGGCAGCATCATACCTGTTCTTTTCCCTGTCAAGCTGTGAATTAAGTGAGTTGAGTTCATCGATCATTTTCGGATAATCCGGATTCTTTTTCAGAAGGATCCTGGCAGTATAATAATAGTCTTTCCAGAGTATTCGTTCGGGAGCAACTGTTTTAAAGAGTGTCTCCATGTAACGAAGAGCCTCCTCATAATCAGGTGGTGTTTTTTCATAGGCGGAATAACCGGCAATACGGTTCATATATGTCTTCGACTTATCAATAGTGAAAATTTCTTCAACGTTTTTAATAACCTCATCATACTCTTTTGCATAAAAAAGAGATGTAATATACCTTATTTTAGCAGGGATATTTCCTTTTGTAAGTTCAAGATACTTTTCGAAATATTCCTTTGATTGCGTGAACCTTCCAGCACTTGAATATAATTGTCCAAGTTCCCTATATGCCGGAGCATACTCTGCGTTAAGTGCAATAGCCTCCTCAAAGTTTTGAATTGCTGGCGTAAGAGCGCGTCCCTTAACATAAATGCTTCCTATTTTCATGCTTGCAGTCGGTGACTCCGGATCGGCAAACTGTGCCTGATTATAATACATGATTGCAGTAGAACCGTCATTAACAAGTATATATATATCACCTGAAATTAAATATATATCCCTACTCTTGTTATCGATCTTAATTGCTTCCCTGATAAGAGGCAAAGCAAGAGAAGTGTCTACCTTTCCATTATTAATATATGATTCAGCAATCTTGGCAAGCGTATATGCATAATCCTTGGCTGGAGGATTAATCTTTCTGAGATTTTTATAAGGGAGCAGAAAACTTTTTGCTTTTGCCCTCATCTCAACAGCTGTCTTGTCATCTCCAAGATAATAAGCAACTTTAGCCAGACCAATATAATTGAGTGGATCGTTGGGATTTGCTTCAACTCCCTTCTGGTATGCCTCTTTGGCCGATTTTGCTGCAACAGCCAGTGAATTGGAAATGGTATCTGCAAAATATTCAACCAGGTAATTTTCTCCCAGGAAGAAATAATTTTTGCTGTTAGCCGGATCCTGTTGTATTAACTTCTGGAACATTTCCGCAGCTTTATCATACTGCTCACTTCTGGTTAGAAGTGTTGCAGAATTTAAATCCTGCGCTCTTACGTTAATCGTAAAAGCTGTCAACAATGCTGCCAGTATTAATGCTAATTTTAAATTTGAACGTTTCATAACTATCATTGTTTGTTGTCAATTATTGTTATTCTGTGATTTATAATTACTTGTTGCTCGTTGCTCGCTTTGCCAACTGCCTACTTCCTACTTCCTACTGCCTACTGCCTACTTCCTACTGCCTACTTCCTACTGCCTACTGCCTACTGCCTACTGCCAACTAATGTTTTATCTGCACCAATCGTATCGGCATAGTTGCAGGAACGAGCCCTGATTTGAGAACTATACGCTGTCCCTGTTCTGCACATGCCCAGTTAATAAAGCCGGACCCTAATCCTTTAAATGTCTCTCTCGAAATAAGATAGACCTCCCTGACAAAAGGATATGATTTATCATAAATAAAACCCTGATAAGGTCGATAGAATGTTCCGTCGTTAAAATAGGGCTGCGAAATAGCAACTACATTGATTTTTTTAACAAAACTCATACTTAGAGAATCATCCTTATCACTTATCCAGTTAACACTTATTATGCCGAGTGCGTCAGGATTTCTCGAAACAAAATTGACAACCTCAGGATTGTTGTTAACAGCAAAGAAATTCTCAGGAAGTGATTCATTTATATCAAATTGTTCTTTAAAATATCTGATGTTCCCCGATTTGTTATTATCGAAGATAATCCTTATGTCACCAAGTTTCGATTTTGGATTGATCTCTTTCCAACTACTAATTTTACTGAGGAAAATATCTTTGACGGTATTATATTTAAGAAGGGTGTCTTTATTTTGTTTATTTGTGATCAGGGCAAGTGCATCATAAGCATATGTCGTTGTGCGTGCAATTACCAGCGTATCACGAAGATATTGTATCTGATTGTCAGTAAGTTTTTTACTCGTAACGATTACTCTAACGGAATCATTCATAAAATCATTTATTACATCATACTCAGGTTTATACTCAGCTTCAATTTTAGCATTGGTATACAAATGAGTGAATGTATATACTTCAGTGTCAATTATAGATTGAAATGATTCGTCAACAGAAATTTTGATATTGCCCCGTGTAGGCGTCTCATTCAGACCAGATGTTCCACCACCGGTACAAGAGGCCAATATAAGCAATAACCCTAATAATGGATAATGCAAGGCTGATATAAATTTATAACTTATCTGTCTATTCACTTTATTATAATAGGTCGTGACTAAATTGTTTAGGTTCGCAATAATAATAAAATTTTGAATAACTGATACTCTGTTCATAATCTTAAAATTTTAACAAGGTTTAATTATTTTCCACAATAATCACTGCAAACTGCATGCCAAGGCTGTTGTGAATAGATAATAACCTGTCTTTCAGAGTTTTCTCATATTAAAAAGATTCAATCTTTGTTTTTGTCTTTTTTAAAGAAAAGCTCTACTATTTTAATATATGCCCTAAATGCCCTGTATAAGCCATAAAATATAAAAGTCGATCCCATTATAACCTTCAGGGCTTTGTCCAGATATTGCAGATCAGAATAGAATATAAGATAAATGCCTACCCCAAGATAAAAAAACACCATGAAGGATGAGAAAATGACAGTTACCTGTTGTATTATTCTGTTTTCGTTCATACTTAAGTAATTTTAAGTCAAATAAACAAAAAATCAATTTATTATCAAAAAAAACTTACAATCTGAATAATGTTGATAAATTCAGAATTAAGTGCATAATCATCTTAATAACAGTGAACAATCGCCATAGCTTAAAAACCTGAACCCATTTTCAAGAGCAAAAAAGTAAATTTCCTGCCATCGTTTTCCTACCCATGCTGAAATTAATAGAAGCAATGTACTCCCTGGCTGATGAAAGTTTGTGATCATTCCGTTTATCATTCGGAAATCGTATCCGGGAATAATCATTATATTGGTCGAAGCATGCAAATAAGAGACATTTTGTTCTCTTAAAAGATTTAATAAAGCTTCCATGGATTCCCTGACAGTAATATTTGTTTCCATATCAAACGCTTCCCATTGCCCTAGTGAAAGCTCAGACCAATAACCCGGCGGATCGCGTAATATTTTTACTCCCAGCCAGTATAGACTCTCAAGTGTTCTGACAGATGTAGTTCCTACCGGGATGATCTTACCATGATTTTCAAGCAGCACACCAATAGTTTCTGCAGTGACAAAGAAATGCTCACAATGCATTTCATGATCGGAGATAATTTTAGATTTTACCGGCTTAAAAGTACCTGCCCCGACATGAAGAGTCACTTCAACAGATTTAATTCCTTTTTCTTTAAGTTTTTCAAGGACAGTATCAGTGAAATGAAGGCCGGCTGTAGGTGCTGCAACTGAACCCTTTATACGTGAAAAGATTGTCTGATATCTTATATTGTCTGCTTCTTCATCCTCTCTGTCGATATAGGGAGGAAGAGGAGTATGTCCTGTTGCTTCTATTACTTCACTAAAACTAATTTTCTGACAGTTCCAGGTAAACCGTATCCTCCATGCCTCACCTTCAGGTTGAACTTTTTCTGCTGTCAAATAGTATTGATGGTCATCATATAAGATGTTTGTTTTAATCTTACCACTCTTCCACTTTTTAAGATTCCCTATAATACATTTCCATTCAACCGGTTCTTTGGAGCTAAATGATAATTCATAATCAAAAGGATTGAGTGGTTCGAGGCAAAATACTTCAATTACGGCTCCACTCTCTTTCCGGAAGAGGATGCGAGCCCTTATAACTCGGGTATTATTGAAAACAAGAAGGGAATCTGAAGGCAGGTGATCATCGATGTTCCTGAATATATCTTTAGAGATATTACCTTCTCGATGAACCAGAAGCTGCGACATATCTCTTTCATTAGCAGGATACTGTGCTATCCTATCAGAAGGAAGATTATATGCATACTCATTAAGATCAATATCTCTCATGAAATCCCATTGTCTTTTACCTTTTACCTCTATTATATTCTTTACAAAGATAACTATTATTTTAGTTAATACCCGATTTTACTACAATTTATTATCTTTGCATCGCAGCAGGCTGTTCCATCGTGCTCCGCTTAGGCGGAGTAAGGAAAGTCCGGGCAACACAGAGCACCATACTTCCTAACGGGAAGATATCTGTAAAGGTATAGTAGTGTAACAGAAAATAACCGTTCCGGTTTTACTAGTAAAACCGGAATAAGGGTGAAAAGGTGAGGTAAGAGCTTACCGGTCCTGGTGGTAACATCCGGAGCCGTACACCTTATGGGTTGAAAGACCATGTATACCGGCGTTAAGGGCTGCTCGTCCAATGCCGGGGGGTGGGTCGTATGAGTTACGCAGTGATGCGTGACCAAGATAAATGATGGAAACCGGTTTTAATTTCTTTCGCAGATGCCAAAACCGTACAGAATCCGGCTTACAGGCCAGCTGTTTTAAATAGTAGAGGCGGGTCTCAGACCCGCCTCTGCTATTATATATAACAAACGTAGTTATTTTATCTTAAAAACGCTATCGTCTATAGGAAGATTAACTTCTATCTTATCGAAACTAATAACAGCAGCTTCCATACCATTTGCCATTGCGGTTGTTTTCTTTGGCATCACCACACCGTCAATATCAACATAATCAGTCATGTACGAGTCCACACTCACAACAGTACCCATCTGATCGACTTCAGCAGAAGTTTTGACAAGCAGATATGAGCCTTCATCGATGAACATGAATATAGAATTGTTATCAACATTAGCTTTCAGCTTAAACGCAGGTTTGCCATTTACATCCTCTTGTCCTTCAAGAGTGAGTTGCCCATTTTTGAAGTAATTGTCTATCTGATTATTAAAGACATTATTGTTTTGAACCTGCGTTAACTGTTCACCTGTTAACTCCACAGGTTCACTGGAATCCATCATAGGATTGATCATATATCCTTTCTCCCCGTCAAATAATGATACAATTTCCTGCCCGTTAAAAGAATAAGAAACCTTAATCTTATTAGGATTTTTCATTATCATTACCATAGGCATCTCCATTCCCATAGCAGACATCTTTCCGGTAATTTGAATGGTTGAGACCTTAGAGAGCTTATCCTGCCTGGTAGCTGCTGAGTAATTTTTTAAAATGTCATCGAGTGACTGGGCATTGATAACAGAAACTGCAATGAGCCCTGTCAAAACGAAAAGAAGCTTTTTCATGTTATTGGTTTTAAATTTTATGACTATCGGCAATGAGTAATAAAATAATATAATTTTAAATATAGTATCCTTATTATGCTAAATTACAAATACTTACATTCTGTTTCAAAACGACCCCCTTTCCCGTCCCGCCTAAGCGGGAGGCTTTGTTTTGTGCTCCTTCCCCCTTGGAGGAAGGTTGGGAAGGGGGTATTATAACTTATAAGAAAATTATCTTATGCATCATTCCCGATACTCATATTAAATTTTAAATAATTAAAAGGAATTTATTGTTTTTCTTAATGCAACGAGTTTATTCAATAGTCTGTCCATTTCAGAAAGTTTCAGCATATTGGCCCCATCTGATTTTGCAACTGCAGGATTGGGATGAGTCTCTATGAAGATCCCGTCGGCCCCGGCACTGATAGCTGCCATGCCAATTGTTTCTATCATCTCAGGCATACCTCCCGAAACTCCTTCTTCCCTGTTGGGTTGCTGGAGAGAATGTGTGATATCCATAATTACAGGAACACCTATCTTCTTCATAATAGGGATATTCCTGAAATCAATAACAATATCATTATAACCGAACATATTACCTCTGTCGGTAAGCATTATATAACTGTTTCCCGACTCCCTGACCTTGTCTACTGCAAACTTCATGGATGACCCGGATAAAAACTGTCCTTTTTTGATGTTGACCCATCTGCCTGTCTTTGCAGCTGCTGTCAGAAGATCGGTTTGTCTGCATAGAAAGGCCGGTATCTGCAATATATCTACATAATTAGCAGCATTTGCAGCTTCTTCGGGGTTATGTATATCAGTAATTACAGGAATGGAAAACCTCTTTCTCACCTCTGCAAGTATCTTCAATGCTTTAATATCACCAATTCCTGAGAATGAATCGCCTCTCGATCTGTTTGCCTTTCTGTAGGACGATTTGAAAACAAACGGAAGCTCATATTTTTCAGACAGATCCTTCAGGTGTGCGGCAGTTTCAAAAACTATCTCTTCACTTTCAACAACACAAGGTCCTGCAATTAAAAGAAAATTGCGGGTGTCGCTGAATTTTAATCCGGGTATATTTATTCCAGTTTTTATCATGTTCTGACAAAATTAGAAATATTTTTATAATATGAGTAATTAGTTTTTACTCTGTGTAACCCTGTGCTCCTCAGTATCCCTCTGTGTTAGTTCTTTTTCTTTTGTTACACAGGGTGCCACAGAGCTATTTTTTGTCGTATTTGTAAATATCCTTCCACATAACTGCAAGCCTCTTTCTGATCTCTTCTTCTTTTAAATTAACCCCCGGGTCATAAAAAACTGTGCTTTTAATTTCATCAGGCAGGAAATTGTCAGGAACAAAATTTCCTGAATAGCTATGCGCGTATTTGTACTCCTTGCCGTAACCAAGGTTCTTCATGAGCTTTGTAGGAGCATTCCTTATATGTAGAGGTACCGGCAAATTTCCTTCGCTTTTAACTGTACCAATTGCATTCTCTATTGCCATATATGCTGAATTACTCTTTTGCGACGTAGCCAGATAGATAGCTGCTTCAGACAGAATAATTCTCGATTCCGGCCATCCTATTACATTAACTGCTTCAAAACAAGCTTGAGCAAGAAGCAAGGCGTTTGGGTTAGCAAGACCGATATCCTCAGCTGCAAGAATCAACATTCTTCTTGCAATAAACTTAGGGTCTTCGCCTCCTTCAACCATACGTGCCAGCCAATAAACAGCAGCATTCGGATCACTTCCCCTTAGCGATTTAATGAAAGCAGAAATGATATCATAATGCTGTTCACCATTCTTATCATACATGGCAAGATTCTTCTGAACATGTTTTAAGACCTTCTCGTTATTAATAACTATTTTTTCAGAAGATGTTTCATCAGCTTCTGAGCTTACAACAAGCTCCAGTGCATTGTAGAGTTTCCTTGCATCGCCACCTGAAACACGTATAAAAGCCTCATACTCAGTTATTTCAATATTGAAGGTTGAAAGATAACTATCCTTTGTTAATGCCTTATTCACCAATTGAACCAGCTCTTCTTCGGTTAGTGGGTTCATTATATACACCTGGCATCGCGACAGGAGTGGGGATATGACCTCAAAGGATGGATTCTCGGTGGTAGCTCCGATCAGGGTTATAACTCCCTGCTCAACTGCGCTTAAAAGTGAATCCTGTTGTGATTTATTAAAACGGTGAATCTCATCAATAAATAAAATAGGATTGGGGTGGTTAAAGAACTGCTGTTTTTTTGCTTTTTCAATTGTCTCCCTCACATCCTTCACTCCTGAATGCACAGCACTCAAAGAAAAGAAAGGTCTTTTCAAAGTATTTGCTATTATCCCTGCAAGAGTGGTTTTTCCTACTCCGGGGGGCCCCCATAAAACGAATGATGGTATGTTTCCCGATTCAATAACCTTTCTTAGAACCGCATTACTGCCAACAAGATGCTCCTGTCCACAGAACTCTTCAAGTCCTTTTGGCCGTAGCCGTTCAGCAAGTGGTTGATTTGGCAGCATGATAAAAATATTTGTGCAAAAGTAATAAAAACAAATTTTGTTATATCAGATTTTTCATTCGACTCAATGTTTTAGCAACTTTATTATTAATATTGTATATGTATATTAACACGTTTAACCATGGAACCTTACTGTTCGAAAACTCAAAGAAATGGGGCATGAGGTAAAGCTTCGCACGTCGTTAGGACGAGTTAATGCTATTATGATTCTGCCTGATGGGAAAAAAGCCGGAGGAGCTGATTACAGAGGTCATAATTCATCCTATGGCTTATGATACATTTTGTGGTTCAATAATTTTTGCTAAATTGCCTTAAATTTATTTTCTTTAAAAAAAATAAATTAATACTTTTAACAATTGAAATTAGTATTTTGGTTTTTGTCAGATTTTAGTTATTCTATTTGAATACATTCAGATCTATTCAGTTATGAAAAAAACTCTACTTATTGTAGTTATCATCTTGGCAGTACTAATTGCCCTGCCGGTAATTAACCTGATTCGATGGACTTTTCAATCTAAAAAGCCACTGGATATTATTTTAGTTGACAAGACCGTGCCAACCCTTGAACGTGTTAAGCACAAGTCATTTAACTGGATCCTGACAAATGAAAGATTTGTTAAAAAGGAAAAAAGAAGCAGCTATTCTTTTAGAAAGAATTATTACGGCTTCTATCCGCAGCGGCCGTTACGTGATAAAAAATGGGAAAGAAATGATTATCGTCTGACCGATCTTATTAACCTTGCTGAAAAAAATGATGCTGTTTATTTTGCCGACACATATGGAATATTTTTTAATGACTGGTATGGAGCTTTCAACAGAAGCCGTAAATCCAGAAAGATATATGGCGGATTAAATAATAATGATTTTCTGCTCATTAAAGAAATGAAAGACAGAAATAAGCTCATTATTATGGAGTATAATTCATTTGACTATCCTACTGCACAATTTGAATCCGTAAGGACCCAGGAAAAACTTGGAATAAAATTCGCAGGCTGGACAGGAAAATATTTCAGCAAACTTGACACAACAAGCGAAGATTTCCCGATATGGATGACTGCTATTTACAGAAAACAATACAGAAAGCCCTGGACATTTACAAAACCAGGTATCGTTATCCTTAAGGACAAAGATATAATTGTTCTGGAGGAAGGGATTCACCTTAAAAATGCTGTTCCCCATATAATAACAGACTCTTTATATATTGAAAAGTATGGAGTTCCATCTTCTGTTGCGTTTGACAGATGGTTTGATATAATTGATCCTCTTGAAAATAATATTATTTCGAAATATAGAATTGAAACAACCCTTTTCGGAGACACAGTGCTGTATGAAAATAACCTTTCATCTGAATTCCCTGCTGTCGTTCAGGAGCCACCTGATATTTACTATTTCGCAGGTGATTTCGCCAGCAATAATATTCCAGTCTGGACATCGAGATTTGTAGGAGTTGAAAAGCTTAAAGTATTACTCTATTCAAAAAAACCTGATGATACCAGAAGATTTTTCTGGCTCTATTACAGGCCATTGATCAACGGAATCTTTACAGATTATTACGATTCTGTTACTGAAAAATAGATTAATATCTCAGCCCTTCGCCCTGCGCTATTTCTTTCTAAGTGCATTATAAAGAACTACTGCCGGATGTAAAGCAATCCTGCCTGTTCCATCCTTGATGTGATGTCTGCAACTGGTGCCTGGCGCAGTTACAATTGTGTTTTCACTTGAATTTCTGACTTCAGGAAACAAAACAAGTTCTCCTATTTTGTTTGATAATTCATAATGCTCCTTTTCATATCCGAACGATCCGGCCATACCACAACAGCCGGAAGGAATCTCAGAGACAGAATAATTGACAGGTATCGAGAGCATTTCAATTGTGCTGGCTGATGATGCAATTGCTTTCTGTTGGCAATGAGCATGTAAAAGTATTTCCATCCTCTCTTCTGAGAATAATTTATTGTCGATCCGGCCCAATTTAAACTCCTTTGCTATAAATTCATCAATCATATAGCTGTTTCCTGCAATTTTTTCTGCTGATTCTTTCAGATCATCTCCTGCAAGGTCCGGATACTCATCTCTGAATCCCAGAATTGCAGAGGGTTCAATACCAACTAATGGAAGGTTCTCGCTGATAAGTCCCGAAAGAGACTCTATATTCCTTCTTATAGTTTTCTGTGCTCTTCTTATCAAACCTTTCGAGATGTAAGTTCTGGCACTTATTTGATGGTCTGTAATGATTACTTTATAATTTAATGAGGTCAGTAATTTTATTACAATAATACCAATCTCCGTATCGTTGAAATTGGTGAATTCGTCGATAAACAGACATACCGAGCTCTTTGGATTCTTAGGATTAAGCTCCGAAAGATTTTTCTTTATCCACCTCTTAAGTGTTATCCTATATAATAATGGTATGCTTCTTTCTGAAGCAAAACCGGTAATTTCTTTTAGAATACCTGCAGTAAACTTATTCTTAACAAAGAAGTTAAATATTACAGGAGCTACTGAACCTAACTGGTTTATAACCGATATATAGGCTATTACTCTGGTCCTTAATGGTATCCCATGTCTGTCGTACCAATGCTGAAGAAATTCCGATTTGATTTTTGCGATATCGACACCAGAAGGGCATTCTGATTTACATCCTTTACAAGCCAGACAAAGATCGAGAACTTCATAAATTTCTTTATGGTTCCAGGGATCTCCATCTTTGCTTAGGAATTCACGTAGCAGATTTGCCCTTGCCCTGGTGCTTTTATCTTCATCGCCGGTAGCCATAAAACTTGGGCACATTATTCCTCCAATTTTTATGGATTTGCGACAGTCTGCTGAACCATTGCATCTTTCTGCTGCCCTAATAATGCCATCGCTCAATGAAAAATCATATATCGTGTTAATCTCACGTGTCGGGTTACCAGGGATATACCTGAGGCAGCTGTTCATCTCAGGTGTATCGGTAATCTTTCCGGGGTTCAGAATGCCTTCCGGATCCCAGCATTTTTTCACCTCCTTAAGAAGATTATAGTTATGATCTCCCAGGATCAATGGAATAAATTCTCCTCTCACTCTTCCATCCCCATGTTCTCCGCTCATCGACCCATTATATTTCTTTACAATATTTGCTGTATCATTTCCAATTTTTCTGAATAGCCTGACATCCTCAGGATCTTTAAGATTAAGTATCGGTCTAATGTGAAGTTCTCCTGATCCTATATGTGCATAAAAGACTGAATCCTTGCCATAACCGGTCAGCATCTTTTCCATCTCTTCAATATAATCCGGCATTTGTTCAACATTTACTGCTGTGTCCTCGATTACTGCAACAGGTTTTGAATCTCCTTTCATATTTGCAAGAATACCAAGACCAGCTTTCCTCAAATCCCAGACTTTCGAAATATCTTTCCCTTTTATAACAGGATAGGAGTATCCGTAACTGGCCCTCTTCAGCGCTTTAATCATTTCAGCTGCTGAAAAATCTATCTCATCCATGCTCTCCATGATGAACTCAACAATGACAACTGCTTCCGGTCTGCCATCGAGAAAAAACCGGTTATTTCGCTGGCTGATATTATCTTCAGTCAGCTCAAGAACCTTGTTGTCCATCATTTCAACAGCTGCAGGATTAAATTTTAATGCAATGAGATTAGCTCTGAAAGCATCACTTCTGTTTTTGAGATGAATACATACAAGTGCTTTATTAACAGAGGGTAATGGTACGAGATTTAATTTTATTTCAGTTGTAACAGCAAGCGTCCCTTCAGAACCTGCAAGTAATCTGCAGAAATTGAATTTATTTTTTGATGTATCATTGAAAATTTCAGAATCCAGCAGAAGATCCAATGCATATCCGGTATTTCTCCTGAGTATCCTGGGATCGGGATATTCATTATTGATACTCTTCTTATTTGCAGAATTATCAAGAATAGTTCTGATGTTCCGGTAGATCTCACCCTCACGGGTATTCAGATTGCATTTAGAATTAAAAATTACCTTATCAACCGGACCAAATATTGCCTCACTGCCATCGCTTAACAGAGTTTTTAACTCCAAAGTATGGTCACGTGTTGATCCGTATATTATTGAATGTGAGCCACATGCATTATTACCTACCATTCCTCCCAGATTACACCTATTCGAAGTAGATGTCTCGGGGCCAAAGAACAGTCCATGTTCTTTAAGTTCCATATTCAGTTCATCAGGAACTACTCCGGGTTCCACTGTTACCCACATCTCCTCCCTGTTTATCTCGAGAATCTTATTCATATATCTTGAGATATCAACTATAATACCTGAACTAACCACTTGTCCAGCCAGAGAAGTACCTCCGGCCCTGAGGGTTATACTGGTTTTTTCATCTCTGGCAAATTTCAATATTCTTTTAATATCTGAAATCCCTTTTGGCCATGCGACTGCAACAGGTTCCTCTTTATAAACAGAAGCATCAGTAGAGTAAATTGTAGTAGTTATTTTGTCATACTTTAGATCACCATCAAGACATTTCTCAAGGGAATCTAACCTGGGAAATATAGTATCCATTATTATCGGTCTGTTTAGCTCCGCTAATTTAGGAAAATGATTTGATGTGGTTCTAACCTGCATTATTCATGCAGAAGATAAAAGACACAAGTAAAAAGATAAAAGTTAGGCATTTGTAAGATTTTTTAACTATTTTTTTGTATAAATGATTTTTATGATTGTTTTTAATAATGTTTTAAACCTTTTGTCTTTAGCCTTTTGTCTTTTGTCTTTTGTCTTTTTTGATGTTTATGAATTAATCAGACTAAAGATTAATTATATATTAAATTCTTCCCAGAAAAAGTATTTGATCTGATAATAAATTTGTACTTCAGAAATTTCCTTTAATATATGAACATTATCAAAATTCGGATTTTAAATATAATCAAAAAAAGAGGAATAGAAGTATTGTTTTTTTCATCCTAAAATATATCTTTGTGAACTTAGTAACAATCTCATTGTAAATTAGCTTTTTGAAGTCTCCAATCAGAAAGCAAGGTGCAATAGCAAAATTGATTCCTTTTGGATGTATTCTATATTTATCAGATTAACCTAATATTGAGCATATATTACTAATTAAAATAAATTCAGAGTTATGACAAATAAGATCACAAGTTTAGCAGAATATTTGCAAAAGTATAAAGAGAGCGTTGCCGATCCGGAAGGATTTTGGGCAAATATAGCTGAAAGCCATTTCTGGCGGAAAAAATGGGATAATGTTTTAGACTGGAAATTCGAGGGGAAGGATGCTCCCGATGTAAATTGGTTTGTAAATGGGAAATTGAACATAACCGAAAACATTTTCGAACGCAATATGTTCATGCGTAAAGATCAGGTTGCTATTATATGGGAACCAAACGACCCGAAAGAAAAAGAGGTCAAACTGACCTACAGTGAGTTATTTGATAAAGTGAAACAGTTTGCCAATGGATTACAAAAAATTGGTATAAAAAAAGGCGACAGGGTGACTATTTATCTGCCTATGGTACCGGAGTTAGTAATAGCCATGCTTGCCTGTGCAAGAATAGGCGCCATACACTCCATAGTGTTTGCAGGATTCTCTCCAACTTCATTGGCCGACAGGATCATCGATGCTGAATCAAATGTAGTTATTACCTCAGATGGTGGTTACCGGGGAGCCAAGAGTATTCCTCTGAAAGCCATTGTTGATGAGGCACTGCTAAAATGCCCCACCGTTAAAAACGCCATTGTCCTCAAACGTACCGGAGAAGATATTAAATTAGTTAATGGCCGCGATATTTGGTGGCACGACCTGATAAAAGGCGTGAACTCCGACAACACAGCCGAAGTCATGGATGCTGAAGATACGCTTTTCATTCTTTATACTTCCGGTTCTACCGGAAAACCAAAAGGCGTGCTTCATACTATAGCGGGTTATATGGTTTTTGCCGAATATACGTTCAAGAACGTTTTCCAATATAGCGACGGCGATATTTTTTGGTGTACCGCAGATATTGGCTGGGTTACGGGACACTCATATATTGTTTACGGGCCATTATTAACCGGAGCTACTTCCCTTATGTTTGAAGGAGTTCCAACCTGGCCTGATGCCGGTAGATTCTGGGAAACAGTAGATAAGTACAAAGTAACCCAATTCTATACTGCTCCCACTGCTATCAGGGCATTAATTGCACTTGGAGACGAATGGGTTGAAAAACACGACCTGAGCTCATTAAAGGTTCTGGGTACGGTTGGAGAACCAATTAATGAAGAAGCCTGGAGGTGGTATCACGATCTTGTTGGTAAAGGCCGCTGTCCCATAGTTGATACGTGGTGGCAAACTGAAACCGGAGGCATTATGATTACTCCCCTGGCAGGTATAACACCTACTAAACCTTCTCTGGCAACTTTACCTCTTCCCGGTATTCAACCAATATTGGTTGACCCGGAAGGAAATGAATTAAAAGGGAATGGAGTTGAAGGTATTTTATGTATTAAATTTCCATGGCCCGGAATGATCAGGACTAACTATGGAGACCATAAAAAATGCTACGAAACATATTTTTCTGCTTTCAAGGGATTGTACCTCACAGGCGACGGAGCAAAGCGCGATGAAGAGGGATACTACCGGATCATCGGACGTATTGATGATGTAATCAACGTTTCAGGTCACCGAATTGGAACAGCTGAAGTAGAAGATGCCATCAATCAGCATCCCAAAGTTAATGAGTCGGCAGTTGTTGGATATCCGCATGCTATTAAAGGATCGGGTATTTATGCATATGTAATTTGTGATGAGCTTTCTGACGAGGAGATGAAAACCATCGAAAAGGAAATCAGGGATACAGTAACAAAGTACATCGGACCTATTGCCAAACCTGATCTGATTCAAATTGTCAGTGGATTACCAAAAACCCGCTCAGGAAAGATCATGCGCAGGATTCTACGCAAAATTGGGGAAGGTGATGCTTCCAATCTGGGAGATACATCAACATTACTTGATCCGGGCATAGTTGAATCAATCATTAATGGTGCCAAAGTTGAAGTAAAAAGATAATATTCTGGTAAAACACAAAAAATCTGAAGTCGGAAAAAGCTGTGAATATGCAATTTCCGGTTTCGGAATTTTTAAAACCTGACTCATTAATACTAAAAACATGAATAACAACAAAGTAATGAACAGAGGATTGGTGGTCGTTGGAGCAATTATGATTCAGCTCGCCCTCGGTGCAATTTATGCCTGGTCTGTATTTACTCCTTCCCTGGTGGCAGAAGGATGGTCAAAAGAAAATACACAATGGGTATTCGCAATTGGTCTGGCCTCATTTGCAATATCTATGGTATTTGCAGGTAAAAAACTTAAGACATGGGGCCCTCAAAAGCTTACATGGATAGGGGGTATTATCCTTGGAATTGGTTATTTACTGGCCGGATTAATTGGAGGTACCGGTTTCTGGAAATTACTCATTCTTATCGGGTTGGTTGGCGGTGCTGGTATTGGATTCGCCTATGTTGTTCCAATAGCTGTTGGGATGAGATGGTTTCCGGATAAGAAAGGTATGATAACTGGTCTGGCAGTAGCCGGGTTTGGATTTGGAGCCATGCTTTGGGTAAAGCTTGCAGGCCAGTGGGGCCACTTATTGTCCAACATGGGTTTGTCAGGCACATTTGCTGTATATGGAATCGCGTTTGCTATTATGGTTATCGTTGGAGGCTTGTGGATGAAATTTCCTCCTGCCGAATGGAAACCGGCTGGTTTTGATGCAAATAAACCATCGTCTTCCGGAGCCACAAGTACTCAGGAGTTTAACAGCAGTGAAATGCTGGGTAAGATCCAGTTTTATCTTATTTTTCTGACCTTTGTGTTCAGCGCAGGTGCAGGTCTGATGTCAATAGGTCTGATGAAGTTATATCCCATGGAAGCTTTACAAAACGCCGGGATGTCGGCTGCGCAAGCCAGTGCTATTGCCGGAACCGCCATGGCTGTCTTTTTTAGTCTTGCAAACGGTCTGGGTAGAATTATTTGGGGATTGATCAGTGATAAATTGGGCCGTAAAAAATCCATAGTTATTATGACTGCTACACAGGGAATTATTGTCCTGTTATTTACTTATATGGCTGGTACTGAGCTTCTTCTTTACCTTGGCGCCACTCTTATTGGCTTTAACTTTGGTGGTAATTTTGCACTTTTTCCTACCATTACAGCTGATACTTTCGGAGCTAAAAATGTTGGACAGAATTATCCCTTCATTTTTCTTTCATATGGTGTTGGAGGTATCCTGGGACCAATTCTCGGAGGTAAAATGGGTGACCTGGGAAATTTCCCATTAGCTTTTACCATCTCGGGTATAGCAGTTTTAATTGGTACCATTTTAATATTGTTTGTCAAACCTGCTACAAAATGATCTTAATCATCTGAAGCTTAGGTTAATGCTTGCTTTATTAATTTATATGTGTATCGGTTTTTATAAACGAAAATACTATGGTGCTTAAAAATCAATTATTTGCCCCAACCCTAAAGGGAGTAATTGATTTTTTTCGCACCCTTCAGGGTAAGGGGCATACGAAGAAAATCAATATATTTATGTTTAAGATTCCTGATAGCCATATTTATTTAAACCTATTTGTATTATAGTGTATCTCGAATCCTGACTTTCCCGGGTCTTTTAATATTTTACATCTAGTGCTTGAACTTGCCCTATCATTAATTATACGAATATTAAAAAAAATAAACAATGCCGATTAAAAAACTTAACAGTATTTTCAGCCCAAAGCGAATTGCCCTGATTGGAGTGTCGAGTAATCTTGGCAGTGTTGGTGGAATAACCTTAAAAAATTTAGTAGGAGGAGGTTTTAATGGGGTTGTTTATCCTGTTAATCCTAAACGGGAAGCAGTTCTGGGAATTCCATGTTTTCCCAATGTAAAGAGTTTGCCAAAAACCCCTGATCTGGCTGTAATAATGACTGCTGCTAAAACTGTACCAATGCTGATTCGTGAATGCGGAGAAGCCGGAATTAACGGGGTAATTATCATGTCAGCCGGGTTTATGGAAGCCGGTGAAGAAGGTAAAAAACTTCAGGAGCAGGTTAAAGCTGAAAAAGCTAAATTTCCTGATATGAGGATCATTGGCCCTAACTGCCTTGGAATTATTGTACCTGGATTGAACATGAATGTTAGTTTTGCAAATGGAATGCCAAAACATGGGCATGTTGCTTTTATCTCTCAATCAGGTGCATTATGTACATCTGTTCTGGACTGGGCTTATGAGGCCAATATCGGATTCTCATATTTTGTATCAATTGGTAATTCAATGGACGTTAGTTTTGGAGATCTGATTGATTATTTTGGTCAGGATCCCAACACCAAATCAATTGTACTGTATGTTGAATCTATTGCAAATGCCCGTGCTTTCATGTCAGCAGCCCGTGCTTTTGCAAGGAAAAAGCCAATTATTGTATATAAATCAGGTCGTTTTCCGGAATCAGCAGCTGCGGCAGCTTCACATACCGGAGCATTGGCTTCAGAAGATTCTATTTACGATGCAGTATTCAGAAGAGCAGGAATTGCGAGAGTCTTTAAATTTGGTGATATTTTTGATTTCACTGACCTTATAGGCAGAAAGAGAGTGCCAAGAGGGGCTAATCTGGCGATTGTAACCAACGCTGGTGGTCCGGGTGTCATGGCCACAGATTCATTGATGTCATGGGGTGGTAAGCTTGTGAAACTATCTGATCCCGTTATGCAAAAACTGAATGATTATCTTCCTCCATTCTGGTCGCATGGTAATCCGGTTGATGTACTGGGGGATGCCACACCCGAACGTTTTGCCAAATCAACTGAAATAGTACTGGAGGATGAAAATGTTGATGCAGTATTGGTACTTCTTACTCCGCAGGCAATGACTGAACCTACAGAAACTGCAAAAGCCATTGCAGAGATAGCCACTAAAACTTCAAAAACAATTATGGCTGCATGGCTGGGCGGTGCAAGTATGAGAGAAGGTATGACTGTTTTCAATAAAGCTGGCATAGCCGTTTACAGATCTCCCGAACAGGCCATACAGGCATTTATGACTCTTTCTTATTATTCCAAAAATCTGGAGCTTTTATACGAAACACCCAAAGAAGTTCCGGTATCTTTCAGTTATGACAGGAATGAACTCAGAAAAAAATATCTTACTACTGTTTTTCCCAAGGCAAAAATTCTGAACGAAGACGACTCCAAGCTTCTTATTAATGACTATGGTATTGCAACTACGAAACCCGAGCTGGCGATTGATGAAGATCAGGCTGTTACCATCGCAAACAAGAAAGGATACCCTGTGGTTATGAAAATTTATTCTGCTGATATTTCACATAAATCTGACGCTGGTGGAGTTGCGTTGAATATTCGGAATGGAGAAATGGTAAGAGCAAATTTCAGGAATATGATTAAAACCGTTTCTGAAAAATTGCCGGATGCAAAAATTGAAGGTGTCTCCATACAAAAAATGATCTCATCAAAGAATGCTATTGAATTGATTCTTGGAATTAAGAAAGATCCGGTCTTTGGCACTGTGATGTTAGTTGGGATGGGAGGAACATCAGCTGAGTTATTTAAGGACAAGAGGTTGGAATTTCCTCCTTTGAATGAACGGCTTGCAAGGCAAATGTTACAGTCACTTAAGATTTATCCCCTGCTTACAGGATATCGTGGTAGTCAGGCAAAAAATATAGACAAACTGATTGAAGCAATAATCCGTTTGTCATACCTTGCTGCAGATTATCCTGAAATTGAAGAACTTGACATTAATCCAATTCTGGTCTCTCCTGATGAAGTAATTGCACTCGATGCAAGGATTGTTATTGATCATGAACTTCTCAACAAACCTGTTAAAGAGTATTCTCACCTCATTTTAAGACCATACCCTGAAAGTTTGGTTTCCACTGTAAAACTTAACGATGGAACAGAAGTTTTGCTTAGACCTATTAAACCTGAAGATGAACCTATGTGGTTTGAACTATTGGAAAGTTGTTCAAAAGAATCAATTTATCTTCGGTTCAGGTATGACTTTTATTTTGATTCGCATGAAGTAGCTTCCCAATTTTGCTTTATCGATTATGACAGGGAAATAGCAATTATTGCTGAATTAGAAGTAAACGGAAAGAAAGAAATTATTGGCGTTGGCAGGCTCATTGCAGATCCCGATGTTGAAACTATGGAATATGCTATTTTAATAACGGATAAGTGGCAACAGAAAGAACTTGGTAGTATACTTACTGAATATTGCATGGAGATAGCCAAAAAGAAAGGTATTAAGCGTCTGCTTGCAGAAACTACTAAAAATAACAAACCCATGATTTCTGTCTTCAGAAAACTAGGTTTCAAAATCCAGTTTAATGAAGATACAAGTGTGTCAGCGCATAAATATCTAATTGAGGACACAAATTAGATTTTTACAAGAAAAGATTACTATTTTATATATGCATGAACCAATATACACTTCCTGGTATTGTTGAAAGAAAATACCAGGAAGTTATGATTAAAATCTAATGTTATTAAATGAAATACAAAAAGCTGCAGATCTGATTAGAAATGCCAGATATGCAGTTGCATTTACGGGAGCCGGCATTTCTGTCGATAGTGGAATTTCCAGTTTTAGGGGAGATGGTGGAGTTTGGAACTCACACCATCCCATTTATCTTGAAATAGATTTTTTTCATAAAAAACCTTATCAGTCATGGGTTAAGATTAAGGAAATATTTTATGACCACCTTGGAGAAGCACAACCTAATATTGCCCATGAGATCCTGGCAAAAATGGAGCAACGTAGTTTTATCGAATCAATCATTACACAAAATATCGATAATCTGCACCAAAAAGCTGGCAGTAAACGAGTACTTGAATTGCACGGAAATCTAAAGCAATTAATTTGCACTGAATGTAACTCGGAATATGACATTAGTTTCGCTGATCTTAATTATCTTCCTCCAACCTGCTATGTATGTAAAGGAATTTTAAAACCTGATATCGTTTTTTTTAATGAACCTATCCCCAATTATGCCAAAACAAGATCATATGAGGAAGTTAGTAAAGCCGATGTCATGTTGATTGTTGGTACAGCTGCAGAAGTATTGCCAGCCGCTGAATTTCCATTAATAGCTAAAAAGAATGGTGCTAAAATAATTGAAATCAACATTTTAAAATCTCATCTGACTAGCTCTGTAACTGATATTTTTCTTGAGGGAGGGGCTACGGAAATCCTTTCTAAAATGGGTGAGTTGTTGTATCTTTGAGTAGATTATTTTTGTTTACCTTTGGCGAGAAGCCAATTTTTATGACCATACAATAAGCATTACACAGTTTAAAATCAAATCGTAAAATTGTAAAACAATGGTGTTAAAGAACCTTGATGATCTGAAAAAACTTGTGGAAGGTGGCCCGAGAAAAAAGCTTGTTCTGGCTGCAGCACAAGATCAACATTCATTGGGCGCTGTTGTGAGAGCGCGGGAAGAAAATATTATTGAACCAATCCTTATTGGTGATAAAGAATTAATACATAACATCTGTTTATCAAATAATTACAATATAGATGGTCTTCGGATAGTTCATGAACCTGATATAGAAAAATCAGTCGAGATAGCTGTAAAAATGGTAAGCAATAAACAGGCTGATATTTTAATGAAAGGAAAGATTGGTTCACCATCACTGCTTAAAATCGTACTTAATAGAGAATGGGGATTGAGAACAGGTAATTTGCTATCACATTTTGCCCTTTTTGAAGTTAATACTTACCATAAAGTGTTCGCTGTAACAGATGTGGCAATGAATATTGCCCCAAACCTGAAAGAAAAGATAGCAATTGTAAACAATGGCGTTGGATGTCTTAACAGACTTGGGTATATTATGCCTAAGGTTGCTGTTCTGGGCGCTGTAGAGATGGTTAATGAGAATATGGGAGCCACTCTGGATGCTGCCCTCTTATCAAAAATGAATCAACGCGATCAGATCAGGAATTGTATTATTGATGGCCCTCTGGCATTCGATAATGCAGTCAGCCTTGAAAGTGCTCAATATAAAGGAATAAAAAGTGAGGTTGCCGGGGATACTGATCTTCTATTGATGCCTGATATTGAAGTGGGTAATGTTCTGTATAAATCACTTGTTTTCTTTGCAAAAGCTAAAGTTGCATCTATAATACTTGGAGCCATGGTTCCAATTGTACTGACATCAAGATCAGATTCAGAACAGGCAAAATTCGATAGTATACTATTAGCGGCGGCTGCCAGCAAATAGCCAGATTATGATCAGAACTCTTTACCAGATAGAGGAAAAAGTCCTCTTACTTAAAAAAAAGTTCCGTATTGCTGTTGCGTGGGCACAGGATAAAAACTCTATTGGAGCTATTTATAATGCTGTTAATAAGGGATTTGTGGAAGCAATTATGATAGGAAATTCAACCGATCTGATTAGTATCTGCAAAAAGGAAAATATTGATGAGAAACTCTTTACAATTATTGACGTTGAAAATGAAAAAATAGCATCACTGGAAGCTGTAAGGTTAACAAAAAAGGGTGATGCCGATATAGTAATGAAAGGGCTTGTAGGAACCGATAAGTTTCTGAAGGCAGTTATGGATAAGAAAAACGGTTTGATGCTCCCAAATGCTGTATTAAGCTATGTAGGAGTTATGGAGATCCCATCATACCATAAACTTTTGTTTATTACTGATCCGGCGGTGATACCTTTTCCGGATCTTGATCAGAAAATTGCTATGGCAGGGTACGCGATTGAAATGGCACGCAGATTCGGAGTTGAAAGACCTAAAATAGCGCTACTCGGAGCCTCTGAAAAAATGAGCCGTCATTTTGAAAATTCTGTCGATTATGCAATAATGTGTAAGATGGCAGAGCGTGGTCAGATAAAGAACTGTGTTATGGATGGTCCACTTGATCTGTTCCTGGCCTGCGATAAAAATAGTATTGCTGTAAAAGGAGTGGAAACACCAGTAAACGGGGATGCAGATATTCTTGTCTTTCCCTCACTCGAATCCTCTAATCCTTTCTATAAGGGTCTTATGCTTTTTGCAAATGGTGAATTGGCCGGACTTATAAGAGGAACAGAAAAACCAGTTATTGTAATATCAAGAAGTGAGAGTGAGAAATCTAAGTATTTCTGTATAGCACTTTCTTGTCTTATGGCTTAATTATCATGTAACCAGTTCGATATATTTTATAATACCATTTGTTAGTATATGGCAAAGCGATTAATTCTGGCTATTAATCCAGGTTCAACTTCAACTAAATTTTCTCTTTTCGAAGAGTCAAAATTGTTATTTGAAAAGTCTCTAAGTCATACTACTGAAGAGTTAGCTGGATTTAACAAAATAACTGATCAACTCCAGTTCAGGAGAGACCTTATTATGAATGAACTATCTGAAAGAAAGACAGATCTGGCAGGTATTTCGGCGGTTATTGGTCGGGGTGGTCTGGTAAGGCCCATTGAATCAGGAATATACGAGGTCAGCCAAAAGATGAAGGATGATCTGACCACCGGTTTGTCCGGACATCATGCCAGTAATCTGGGCGGACTAATAGCTGATGAAATTGCATCTAAATTACCTGCAGCGACTGCATATATAGTTGATCCGGTTGTAGTTGATGAACTTCAATCTATTGCCCGGATCTCAGGACACCCTGCGATCGAACGAAAATCAATTTTTCATGCTCTGAACCAGAAAGCAGTTGCACGGGTTTATGCAGCATCAATAGGAAAAAGATATGAAGACTTAAATCTGGTTATTGCCCATATGGGTGGTGGAATAAGCGTTGGAGCCCATAAAAATGGCAGAGTGATAGATGTCAATAATGCCCTTAATGGAGATGGTCCCTTTTCTCCTGAACGTTCTGGCAGCTTACCTGCCGGCCAATTGGTTGATCTCTGTTTCAGTGGTAGATACTCACATTCTGAACTTATGTCAATGATTACCGGAAAAGGTGGAATGGTAGCATATTTGGGGACAAACAGCTTTTTGGAAGTATGTAAAATGGCAAACAGCGGAGACGAGAAAGCTATCTTGATTAGAAACGCAGCTTCGTACCAGATTGGAAAAGAGATAGGAGCCATGGCAACAGTTTTAAATGGTTGTATTGATGCAATAATACTAACAGGGGGTATGGCTTATCAGGAGGATAATATAAAGATTATCAAGTCTATGGTTGAATTTATTGCAGAGGTGGTAGTTTATCCCGGAGAAGATGAAATGAAAGCGCTTGCTTTCAATGGCCTCCTTGCCCTGGATGGAAAAATTGAGATCAAATTCTATTCGTGAATACTCTTAAGGATTATTCACAGCGACTGGAATTACTTTACCGTTAAAGAACTTATCTCCTGTCAATGCAAAATCAGCAATAAATTTAGCCATCTCTTTTGCTTTAACCGGTGCTTTGTAACCAGGAAATGCTTCCTCAAGCATCTCAGTCTGAACGGCACCGAGAGCAAGGCAATTCACACTTATTCCATCTTCCATGAATTCTTTTGACAGACATTCAGAAAGGCAGGCTATTGCTGCTTTTGATGCGCTGTAGTAAGCAAGTCCGGTGTATTTGGAACTACCCTGAAAACCTCCCATACTGGAAATGTTTATGATATGGGATCCCTTTGGCATAATTGGTTTCAATACCCTTATCAATGAAGCAGGTCCGAAAAAGTTGGTTTCCATCATCAATCTTGATTCATCTGATGTAATATTCACAAACTCTTTTACAACAATCATACCTGCAACATTTATAAGAATGTCGACACTTTCAAAATAGCAGGCAATGCTCTCTCTGAAAGATTTAATCTGAGTATCAAAAACAGAAAGATCAATAGTAAGTGCATGAACATTTTTAAGTGTTGAAGAAAGACTCTTCAGGGCTTGTTCATTTCTTCCGGTAACTATAATATGGTTATTTGAATCCTGAGCCAGATAAAGGGCAACCTCTTTCCCAATACCACGGCTTCCACCATTTACTATTATATTCATATTGCTTATAATACCTTAATTCGATTTATATTATCAATATTTTCATAAAGATATTTATTTATCCCGATTGATATCTTAAAGCCGGAGTTTTTCCTTTTTGAATGTAGGACAATGTCAATTTCCATGCTTAGAATAGAAAAAATCAACCAAAGGAATAATGTGATGTACAAAAATTATACTTAAAACCTTATATTTGCGACAATTTAAATGAAATGAAGCGGTAGAATTAATGAAAATTAAATCAGCGATATGAGAGACAGTAAAGTAGCAATAATAGGATGCGGAAATATTGGATTATCCCTGGTGCAAGGATTGATAAGAGATACAAGATTTCCTGCAAATGATATCACCGTGACAAAAAGAAACATACAGGAGTTATCCTATCTTAAGGAAAATGGAATCAATTTAACTAACGATAATATCAAAGCTACCAAAGATTCCAATCTTATCATTGTCGCGGTAAAACCTTACAATTTTGTTAGCGTACTCGAAGAGATTAAGGGTAGCCTTGATCCGGCAAAGCATATTTTGATATCTATAACTGCCGGGTTTGAGATCGATAAAATCAAGAATGTAATTGGAATTCCTATCCCGATATTCAGGGTTATGCCCAACATCTCTGCCAGTGTAGGAAAATCAGTTTCTTTAATATGTAATGAGGGAGCTAAGAAAGAAGACATTGAATCTGTAAAGAACTTGTTTGACATAGTTGGAAATACCATGCTTATAGATGAAGAGCTAATGCAGTCAGCGACAATACTGGGTGCTTGTGGTATTGCTTATGTTTTAAGGTTTATCAGAGCTATGATACAGGGAGGTATTGAGATTGGATTTGATGCAGTAACTGCAAGTGCAATTGTAACTCAAACTGTGAAAGGTGCAGCAGAACTTCTAATTGAACGAAAGGAACATCCTGAATTTGAGATAGATAAGGTTACAACTCCAAGAGGTTGTACTATAGTAGGATTAAATGAAATGGAACATAACGGATTTAGTTCCTCATTGATAAAAGGGATAGTTGCTTCATTTGACAAAATTGAGAAATAGTCTTTTTCAATCCCTGATTCTGTACTTCAAAATAATTTCCCCCTTTCTATCTATGTAAATATAGTTTTCAGCTATTGGAAATTCTCTGCATATGATGAAATTTGAAGACTGAAACTAATCTGCTGATTATTATGAAATATATTTGGTTTTTTTGTTTCCATATTGTTCTTTATACCAACATATTTGCACAGAAAGATAGTATTCCTGAAGTAAATATCCAGGAAGTGATAATTCGTGAGAACAGAATACAAATACCCTTATCACAAAAACCTTCAAATCTGGTAATTATAGATTCAAAAAGTATAGATCATTCAGCTGTTCAAAGTGTTGCTGACATACTTCATTATATTGCAGGAGTGGATATGAGACAAAGAGGAAGCAATGGGGTCCAGAACGATGTGGGTATTCGTGGTAGTTCATTTGATCAGGTCCTTATACTTATTAACGGAATAAAAATCAGCGATCCACAAACCGGCCACCATTCATTCAATCTGCCAATTGATATTTCAAATGTTGATCACATTGAGATTTATAAAGGGTCTTCTGCCAGAGTATTCGGACAGAACGCATTTGCGGGTGTAATAAACGTTATAACAAAAATTCCTACTGATGAGTTCATTCGATTACAAACTGTTGCCGGAGATTTTGGTTTATTCGGGGGAAACCTTTCACTCTCTCTACCAGGAGATAAGATTAATAATAGTATATCTGTAAATAACTATAAATCATCTGGTTATAAGTATAATACTGACTATAAGATTTCAAATATTTTTTATCAATCTGAATTGTCAACAGGTTACGGGGCAATTAATTTATTAAGTGGGTTCAGCAGTAGAAAATTTGGCGCTAATGGTTTTTATTCCTCCCCTGAATTCCGGGATCAATATGAAAATATCCAGACAAGTCTGGTATCACTGGGCTTTAATCCAGATATTAAAAACCAGATGCTAAAGATAAATAATTGTATTTACTGGCGTAGAAATAGAGATGAGTACCTTTTTATCAGAAATGATCCTTCATATTATAGAAATCTACATATAAACAACACCATAGGACTGGATGTAAATTTAACTTATCAAAACAATTTTGGAGTGACTGGAATTGGTATTGATCTGAACATCCCTTGGCTATCCAGCACCAGGTTGGGAAACAGAAGCAGAAGAGCGGCAACTGTTTTATTAGATCACCGGATTTCATTACTTAATGGGGACATGAACATTATCCCGGGTATTCAGATTAATATCTTCTCAGATTTTGAGAATAATATTCTTCCTGGTATTGATATAGGTTATTCAATTAGTCCGGCACTGATGACTTTCATAAATAGTGGATATACTTTCAGGGTCCCAACATATACTGATTTATACTATGAAGATCCGGTGAATACCAGTAATCCTGACCTTCAACCTGAATATGCCTTCTCAAATGAGGTTGGATTGAAAACTATAAAAGTTAATGGTATTACAGGACAGGTAAGTTATTTTTCCAGAAAAAATTTAAACCTAATCGACAGATCAAAGCAGGATATTAATGATAAATGGAAGCCAGAGAATATTGGTGAAGTTAAAATGAATGGGATCGATTTTAACTTAAGCTTTCAGCCTGCATTATTTTTTGTAAACAATGAAATTATTATTCATAGATTAGATTTAGGTTATACTTTCATCAACTCACGCGTTAACGGAAGTCTTCCGGCTTTTTCCAAATTCGTCATAGAAAATCTTAAAAATCAGGTTACTGTTGGAATTGAACTAAAGTTTTTCAGAAATTTTTATCAAACAGTAAATTTAAGATACAACGACAGAGCAAATATGGATGATTATACTATAACTGACACCAGATTGGGATGGGAATCCGGAAAATTCAGTTTATATACCGATCTTACTAATATTTTCGATGTGGTTTATAAAGAATCCAATTTTGTAACACTCCCCGGAAGATGGGTTAAAGTCGGAGCTGCATTTAAAATAAATATATGAAGGCAATTTTTATTATGAAATCTGATTTTACCATGACGGTGATTAATTACCTAAAAAAATTGGACAAAGTGTATATTAATAAGGCAGTTTTTTTCGTTAATTTGTATAGTCTCATTATAAATCACAAATTTATCACATGATCCCATATAATGTATTTCACTTTTTAAAGCGTTATTTTCGGTATTTTCTGTTTTTAGCTTTCTTTCTATCTATTTCATTATCAGTTGTATCAGGTCAGAAACGAAGAGAAGAACCCCCTCCTCTGAAGGAGAGAATATTTTATGGTGGAAGTTTTGGGTTGCAGTTTGGGACACTAACAGATATTCAGCTCTCTCCGGTTATTGGGTTATGGGTATTGCCCCGAATGGCTATTGCTGTAGGTCCTAACTATCGGTTTTTTAAATTTGGAGATGATAATATCAATATTTATGGAGGAAAGTGTTATTCGCAATTCGTGGTTGTTCAGGATATGAGTAAAGGAATCCCATTTTTGGGACATATGGGTATCTTTCTCCATCTGGAAGATGAATTACTTAGTCTCGAATCTGCATATTGGAAAAACTCAGCGATAACTTCCGAAAGGTTTTACATAAATACAGTTCTGGCCGGAGGAGGAATCAGTCAACAGATGGGGAGGAGATCATCAGTTAGTTTTATCTTTTTATGGGCTTTAAATGACTCAATGTATGAGGTTTATGGTAACCCTGAAATTAGAGTCAGTTTCATTTTTTAATCGAATATCGAAATTGCCTCTTGAATTTCCACATTAAATAATAAATTATATGACTATCGGCAATCATGAATACTAAATTCCAAATCGCTTGAAAATCAATTTATTTACCCCAACCCCAAGGGGAGTAAATTGATTTTCTTCGCTCCCCATGGGGCCGGGGTAAACGAAGAAAATATTGCCGGGACTAACCATTCATGTTCCTCATGCGGAAGTTCTGATAAAGATGCAGAATGTTCAGGTTCATGTAATTAAAAGCCTGTTAACAACCATTTATATCTTGAGACTCTCACCTTCAGATTTTGCTATTATAACAGCACAGCATGTGTCACCATAAACATTTATTGTAGTGCGGAACATATCAAGAATACGGTCAACAGCAAGAATAAGTCCGATTCCTTCCAGGGGTAATCCTACTGCTTTTAATACAATTACCATCATTACAAGGCCAGCCATAGGTATTCCGGCTGATCCGATAGCTGCAAGCAGAGCTGTAAAAATAACTATCATCTGTTGAGCGAAAGTCAGTTCAATTCCATAAGCCTGTGCAATAAACATAACAGCAACGCATTCATATAATGCTGTCCCATCCATATTTATAGTTGCTCCCAGGGGAAGTGTGAAACTGGCGATTTTATTGGATACTCCGTCGTTCTCTTCAATAGCTTCCATAGTGAGTGGTAATGTAGCATTCGACGAGGAGGTTGAAAAGGCTGTGAGGAGAGGGGTAGCCATATTTCTCAAATGTTTAAATGGATCAGCATGACCAAGCAGTTTAACTAATAATGGGAGAGTGAATAATCCATGAATAAGGAGACTGGATAAAACAGTCACAAAGTAAAGGCCAAGTCGGCTGACTACCTCACTAATATCGTTACCCATTGCAACCTGCTGGGCAATTACCTTTGCTGTAATACTGAATATACCAAGAGCGGTGAACTTAATTATGAAAAGAGTGATTTTCATAATAACATCAAGAGCAGCGTGAAATACATCAATTAACAGGAGACGTGGCTTATCACTTACTTTGGTAAGAAAAAATCCAAAAAGAACAGCAAAAAATATTATCGACAACATCTGGCCCCGCATAAGAGCTTCAAAGATGTTTGCAGGTACAATTTTTATAAGTGTGTTTCCAAAACTATCAGAAACTGCTGAAATATTTTCAACAGGCACTTTAAAGCCCAGATCTGCACCAACACCGGGTTTTATAACCGATACAAGAACAAAGCCTGTGATTATAGCTATAAATGTTGACAATAAGTAGAATCCTATTGTCTTGAGACCAAGCCGGCCGAGATTTCCACCGGACCCTACGCTTGCAATACCTGTTGTTATAGAGCAAAGAATAAGGGGAATAATAATCATATTCAGCGCCCGAAGAAATATTTCACCTGCCCAGTTGGTGTAAATGACCTGATCTTGAAAGAAATAACCGAAAAGTCCACCAGCAACAATAGCTACTAAGATTTGATAATGTAACGGAAATGATTTTTTTGATTTTACCATATGTTGATAATTATATCTCTAAAGAAATACAATCTCGTTGATAAATCCATTTAAATCAAAAAGTTTTTTCACTAATCCTTAACCTTCTCAGAATTGAATATTTGAAACTTCCCAAAAATAAATCCAGAACTGTTAGGAAATTACAGAAATCACGAGTTACAACTGTAACCACAGACTACAGTATTATACATATACAGATGTAACTAATATATACAATACTTTGTGTTACATATGTAACATTTTATGATTAATATTATTTAAATACATATATAACATAATATCAATTAATTAAACTTCTTTATATAACTTATATATTCACATAACTAAAGGACGAACTGACACTTATAGCTTAAATATTTTAGAAAAAATACGTAATATACTGTATACCACAGTAATATAGGTCTAATCTACTGTAATTGTTTAAATATAAATATATTCTAACTGATTAATATTCAATTTGATATGGAACCTTCATTATCATTTGTTAATTGTTTATATCTTAGACATTACAAATGTCATCATATAAATTCACACATGTAATTTATATTATATTTACATTTGTAATACCAAGAATTACAATCATGAATCAACGAATCAGAGAGTTTCTTTCAGCTGAAAACAAATCATCTGCTCAATTAGCTGAAGAGATCGGTGTTCAGCCTTCAGGTATTTCTCATATACTTTCCGGACGAAATAAGCCGAGTCTTGATTTTATATTGAAAATGCTTGAAAAATACACCTTCCTGTCAACAGATTGGTTATTATTTGGTAAAGGGACGATGTACAAGGAAACAATGGGTCATTCTCTTTTCGATAAAGTTGATGGTTATCATGAAGAAATTCCTGTTAAAACAACAGAAGGTGATACCCTTGTACCAGATTCTGATAAAACGAATACCCAAAAGTCGGGGTTATCAAATGACTTACACAATAGCATTAAATCTAGCTCTCCGGCTGTTGAGAAAATAGTGTGGTTTTATGATGATAATAGTTTTGAAGAATATTTTCCAGGCAGGTGACAATTCACTAAAAAACTTTATTTCTTTCAATATTATCCCTCCATTAAACTTTCTGTACTCACTCATTAAAATTATCTTTGCGACAAACCTTTGTAGATGTCAAAACGTATTGAAGATCTTAAAATTCTTGAAAATAAACGATTAACTAACGATGTTTTTGTTCTGCAACTATCAGTAGATAAAGAACTTCCAGAAATAAAACCGGGTCAATTTGCTCAGGTAAGAGTCGATAATAGTCCTGGAACATTTCTACGACGACCAATCTCTTTTCATGATGTTGATTATGAGAATAATACCTTTAAGTTATTAATTCAGATTATTGGTAAGGGTACTGAAAGACTTTCAAAGCATAAAAAAGGAGATGTCCTTAATTTAATCTATCCACTTGGTAACTCTTTTATTTTACCTGAAAAAGATGATAAGATTCTTCTTGCCGGAGGAGGTGTTGGTGTAGCTCCGTTATTGTTTCTGGGAAAATATTTAAAAGCTAAGAGTTATAATTATGATATTCTTCTTGGATTTAGAAATAGTGAACGGATTATTGAAATAGATGAGTATCATAAAATTGGGAAAGTATTTCTTACTACAGAGGATGGTTCTGAAGGAGAGAAAGGTTATATTACGAATCATTCAACTTTATCTTCAGGCAGGTATAACAGAGTTTATTGCTGTGGGCCAGATTTTATGATGAAGGCAATGGCCTCTCATTGCAGGAAAAATAACATAAACTGTGAAGTATCATTGGAAAACCTTATGGGATGCGGTATTGGTGCATGTTTATGCTGCGTAGTTGATACAATTAAAGGGAACCTTTGTACGTGCATTGACGGTCCTGTTTTTAATATAAATGAATTAAAATGGTAAACCTGGGTTTTTCTATAGGTGATCTCTATTTCAAGAATCCTGTACTTACTGCTTCCGGTACTTTTGGATATGGACCTGAATTTGATGATTTTCTGGATGTATCAAGTCTGGGAGGAATAGTTGTTAAAGGAGTAACTATTGAACCGAGGGAAGGCAATGCCTATCCGAGGATGGCAGAAACTCCGTCAGGCATGCTTAATGCCGTTGGACTACAGAATAAAGGCATTGAATACTTCGAAAACAACATCTATCCACAAATCTTACACTATGATACAAATATCATAGTAAATATTAACGGGAGTTTTATTGATGATTATGTTATTCTTGCTGAAAGATTAAATAAACTTGATAAGATTCCTGCGATTGAGCTTAACATCTCCTGTCCAAATGTAAAAATGGGAGGGATGGTTTTTGGTACTAATCTTGATTTAGCGCGTGAAGTAACCAGAGCAGTAAGAGCAGTATATTCTAAAAAACTAATTGTTAAATTATCTCCTAACGTTACAGATATTGTTGGTTTTGCAAGGGTTGTTGAAGAAGAGGGAGCCGATTCAGTCTCACTTATTAATACTTTACTTGGGATGTCTGTCGATGTTGAAAATATGACACCTGCTTTATCTACTATAACCGGGGGATTGTCGGGGCCAGCTATAAAGCCAGTAGCTCTCAGAATGGTATGGCAGGTTGCAAAGGCAGTAAAAATACCGGTAATAGGAATGGGTGGTATCATGACAACTTCAGATGCTATTGAGTTTTTGCTTGCAGGGGCAAGCGCTATTCAGGTCGGAACAGCTTCATTTATTGATCCAAAAGCCTCAATAAAAATATTAGATGGAATTGAGAAATACCTTATCGAAAAGGGTTTTTCTGATATCAAAGATATTGTCGGTTATATAAACAGGACTAAATGATTCAGGTATTTTTAAAAAATGTTTATAATTAATGTTAAAACATTTTTATTTGGTTATAAAATTCTCTATTTTTCCATAAAACTTTGTTAAAGTTTAAAATCATATTGTTTTATGGTATTAATCAATTTCCATTATAATGGTAGAAAATTCACAAATTGATAAGCTCGATAAGAAGATCCTCGACATTATTACAAAAAATGCACGGATACCTTATCTTGAGGTTGCCAGAGAATGTGGAGTATCAGGAGCTGCAATTCATCAACGTGTTCAGCGCTTGATTCGGATTGGAGTTATACGAGGATCTGAATTTAAGGTTGATCCTGTAATGGTTGGTTTCAAAACTTGTGCTTACATAGGTATTTTTCTTGACCACCCGGGCCGTTTCAGGGATGTGATAGATAAATTCAAGGATATTCCTGAGATCATTGAATGTCATTATACCACAGGAAATTATTCGCTGTTTATAAAAGTATATACCCACGATAATGAACACCTGCGAATTATTCTTACCGATACTATTCAGAATATTGAAGGCATTGTCCGGACTGAAACTTTAATATCTCTTGAGGAATCTATCAACCGACAGATACCTGTGCTGTCAAGATAGATATATGTTTAAAGAATAGTACCTAATCAGTCGGAAGCCCGAAGTCAGAAGTCGGAAGGAAAAGTACTTGTCATTACACTTAAGGCTACGGACTTCGGACTTCGGGCTTCCGACTTCCGACTCAAATATCTTTAAAACTGATTAGTTACAAAAAATAAACTATTTTCCTAACCTATTAGAAAAAAGCACCCTCCATTTCTGAAGGGTGTTTTGTGATTCAGCTGGTACTGCAATTTATACTGATTCTAAGCTTGTTAAAGATGACTCTGGCTAAACTCTGTCATTTTCAATTCTCTTTGTAGCACTATCCGTGTTAGCTGAAGGGCAAAAAACCTCTTCCCGCAAATTTTGGATTTGATTGGGTCTAAGCGGTTTGCGGGATGTAGTTTACGATGGGATGGTTATGGTTAACTTTTTTGTTAATCTTAAAGGTTTAGTATTGGCAAACTCAACTAAAATAGACTTATATTTCCAGGCATGAATTATTTCAATTAATCCCAGATTTCTATCATATTTTCCAAAAGCTCCTTGTAAAAATTGCAAAGACTGTAATAATTTCTAATCGCCCGATTATCATTAGCAAACTCAGGACAACTTTGCCTACCTCGGGTAAACCAGAGTAATTACTCATTGGCCCTACAGTACCAAGCCCCGGTCCGATACCTGCCATACATGTTGCAACGGAACTTGCTCCAGTAACCGGATCAACACCTGTCGCAACTATTATAATTGTTCCAATTAAAAAAAGAAAAAGATATTGAACAACAAATGAAAGAATGGAGATGTTGGTTTTTTCATCAACAGTTTTCCCATTTAATTTAATGGTTGTTATAGATTTTGGGTGGTTTATTTTCATAAAAGCACTCTTAATATTTTTCAATACAAGCAGATGCCTTGCTATTTTTATTCCTCCACTAGTTGAACCGGTACTTCCGCCTGAGAACATAAGAATAAATATCAGAAAAACACCTGCAGTCTGCCATAACAGATAATCAGCAGAAGCAAAACCAGTACAGGTAATAATGGAAATTATCTGAAAAAAACCTTCACGGAATGATTCCTCTACAGTTTTAGTTGAGTTTATTAGAACAGTCATTGTGGCAATTGATCCTGCTATTATAATGACGAGGATATAGAACCATAACTCATCATTTTGTCTGACTTTCTTGAAGTTAAACTTAATCAGGTAATAATAAATGACCTGGCTTGTACCTGCCAGGAACATAAATATCATAACAATATACTGACTGTATGATGAATAGAACATCAAACTGCTATTCCTGGTTGAAAAACCTCCTGTGGCTATAGTTCCGAAAGAGTGGCAGATACTATCAAAAAGTGTCATGTCGCCTAAGTCAAGTAATATTATCTGAGCAATGGTAAGTCCAAGGTAAATAAATAAAATCCTGTATCCGATTGCTGATGTTTTGGGAAGAATTTTCTCTTGCAGAGATGATTCGAGAGTAAATAGGTGGTAGCCTGTAACCTTTAGGGATGGAAGAATAATTATTACCATAACAATTATCCCGATTCCGCCTATCCAATGAGTGAGACTTCTCCAGAAAAGTATAGAGTAGGGTAACGATTCAACTTCCTTCAGAATGGAGGCACCTGTTGTTGTAAATCCAGAAGTGGATTCAAAAATTGCATCAATAAATGAAGGAATTGAACCACTTATTAAGTATGGGATTGCTCCTAATAAAGAAAACAAAATCCAGGAGATTGTAACTGCAAGATACCCATCCCTCAAGTTGAATTCTTTTAAATCAGCTTTTTTTGATGCAAAATAAGATTTTGCTGATAAAAAGGCTGTAATGGCAGCCGACCATAAGAAAGGATAAGGAGTCTCTTTATAAATAATTGCGACAGGTAAACAAAATAAATACGATATCGTCTCTATCAGCAATATGGTACTCAGTATTCTTAAAATCAATAGATGATTTATCAGCTTCATACTCAGTGTCCGGAATTTTAAAAAGGCAAATATATGGAAAAGTCCTGCGACTTGTTAATATGTTATACATGTTATTTAGGGATTAGTTCCCCGCAGCTCGCAGCGTATGAAACTATGGACTATGGCTGATTTCTTTTATCGCTAAAAAACTAATCCGAATTATCTTGTATGAAAGATATTGTTTGAAACCAGGCTACGGATTGAAAGTATAGATGTGATCAACTAAATTAAAACACAAATTTTGTCCACCTCTCATGTTTTATAATTTTTTGTATATTTTATCAATAGCCAGACAGCCTTAAATAATATAAAAAGGAAAACCAATACAAGGACAATTATTCCGATTATTTGCCAAAATGTTACCTCCATGATTTTGTATTTTTGGTTATCGTTTGATACTCTGAAATTGATTAATTATGACTCAAGGACTGTTTTTTTTTAATGAGTTCCCGATTTTCTCAATAAAGTTCTTTCCTCCAATTATTGTAATGACAATAGAAATAGCTCCAATAGTGATAAAAATGGTAGCAAATCCGATTATCACGATCTCACGTGCCACATCAAGTTCAACTAGTGCAATTGCTGAAAAGAAGAGGAGCAGGATGATTTTAATGAATCTGGAAATTAATGAAGCTCTGGGGATTCCTTCTTTATATAATGACTTAAATATTGATTTTTCAGCCAGAAAGGACAATAAATATCCAAATCCGAAAATTGAAACTGCAATTATTATTTTTGGCAAGAACAAAATTCCCTTACTTAAAAGATCGGACAATATAGTTAATTTCCACGCTATAAGTGCATTAGTAAGAAAAAGCAAAAAGACCAATGTATAGCCAATATTGCCAATGAAATTATATAATCCAAAACGCACATCGGCTTTAGCGAAATCCGTTTCCCAGCGCGATCTCCTGATAAAACGGTCAATCCTTAACAGAATTGATATTTGTACCAGTACTCGTTTAATCAGCCATCCGGCAAGCAGGCCAACGAATATTAATACAATTCCAGCAAGCAGATTTGGCAGGTAAGCAACTATATTGTCAGCTAAACCCATAAACTGATCCTGAACTTTTGTTTCCATATTTTGCCTCCCTTATTTTTTTTGAGTTTTGAAAAGTGATAAAAAGAAAGATCCTCTTTCCTCGAATTCTTTTAGCCAAAGAACCGGACATTTAACCTGCTCTGTAATTTCCCTGACTAAAGATTTTGAAAAAAGAAGCTCTAGGAAATCACCGGTTTTACCTCCCATAACGACCAAGTCACTGTCTACAGATAATTTCAAGATGCCCTGAAGAATGTCAGAATCAACTATCGTAACAATTTTTGCTGAAAGGTTGTTTTCTGTTATTAATGAATTAATCTCATCTGTTTTTTTCTGCCGTCTGACCAGGGTTGTATCAGGACTGAATACGATACCAAAACTGATTTCTGCATTGAAAAAATCACTTAATGCCGGAGTTATCTCCGCAGCCAGTCGTGTATGAATATCACCGCCAAAAGGGATAAGTATTTTCTTTATTTCTTCTGGTTTTATTTCACCATGCAAAATGGCCACCTCATTAGTTGCCTTTTGCAAAACAGAGTCGACCACAGAAGAAAAGAAGCGTTCAAAGAAGCTGCTTCTTTTCTTTCGGTCCATCAATATAAAATTACATTCCTCTTCAATTGCTGTATCATAAATTCCCTTTGAGATCCGGTGAGAAATTTTAATAATTGATTCTGAAGGTATCCCTGATTCTTCAGCAAAATTCTGAGCCTGATCCAGCAATTCGTCAGCCTTATCTGTTAGTTTAATTCCTTTCTTTAATTTCTCACCTTCCATTAATTCAATTACATACAGGAAGATAATTTTGGCATTATGCTTTCTGGCGATTGCAAATGCAATCTGTGAAATGCTATTTATGTTGCTCTGGTCTGATAGGTAAACCAGCAGGCTATATTCTTTCTTTGAAATTTGATTGAGTGTACGTACTTTCCTTATGTGTTCAATTTCGCGGTCGTATGCGTAGAAGCGATATACAAAGAGGCCGATTGCACTCCAGATAATTGTAACTATCCATGCTGAGATGCTGTATTTAAACATATAAATGGCAAGGAAGAGTAATAACAAAATACCTGCAATAGACAGGTAAGGGAAAAACGGGGCTTTATAACCCCGATCCAGATCCTTCCTCTTTTTTCTGAGACTAATCATTGCTAAGTTAACCTGCAAAAACAGCAATAGAAACATAATATCAGCTGCACTTGCAACATCTTCTATAGGTAATGAGACAGCCATTAAAACAATGATTATAAGAGAAACCAGGATGCTCCAGTGAGGAGTGAAATTTTTCGGATGGACTTTACTGAAAAAAGAGGGGAAATTACGGTCACGACCCATAGCGAAAGCCACCCGTGATGAAGAAAATATAGTGGCATTAAGTGCGGATATTGTTGAGATAACACCACCAATCAAAATTAAAACCCCACCTCCAACGAAAAAATTCCTTGCCACATTAACAAGGGCAGTTTCTTTTTGAAGTGCAAGATAATCCCAGGGTTTCATTCCTTCAGACGGAACTGTTCCGATGGCGGTTATTGCCACCAAAATATAAATTGGAACAACAATCAGCAATGAAAGGAAAACAGCTCTGGGGATATTTTTTTTTGGGTTTTTTATTTCTTCTGAACTTTGGGCTATTACCTCAAACCCCTGAAAGGCAATAAAGGTCAATCCCATTGCTTTGAATACTCCGCCAAAACCGTGTGGCAGAAATGGGCTGAATGTTGTACGCCAGTCTCCCTGACGAATTATAAGTTCCAGTCCGAAGCCGATAAAAATAATCAGAATAATAATTTTGGTGAGAGTAACGAGATTGCCAATTTTACTGGTTTCAGAAGCACCCCGATAATTGATATAGGCAAAGAGAATTGCTATGCCAGCTGCCAGAATTTTTTGCGGAGAGAAAAACCCCCAGTGTGGTAATATAATTGAAAACTCTCTTAATACATGTTCAAAATAAGCTCCAAAACCAAGTGCATATAAGCTGCAGGCGACAGCATGTGCAAACCAACTCATCCATCCGGACAAAAACCCGTTCCATTTTGGCAACCCCTCTTTTACCCAAAGATAACCACCTCCGGCATCATGGTAGCATGAACCAAGTTCAGCATAAGACATTGCCGTAAGTAATGCAACAATTGCGTTTAAGCTGAAGGTAAGTATCAAACCAGGGCCCGCAACACCCGCGGCTATTCCAATAAGAACAAAAATTCCTGCTCCAATCATGGCTCCTACACCTATCAGTGTGGCGTCCAATAAACTCATTTCACGAGCAAGCCGGACTTCATTGTCAAACTTTTTCATATTCTGTTGACATTAAAAAGTTATTCCAAAACAAAGAGATACTATCCTTATCTGTAAAAGTACTCAGTAAAAGCATGGGATTATTCAAATTTTGCACTAGAAAATGTGAAATCTTGTCTGCGATAAAACTGTGTATTCTTCTTACTCGTTTAAACATATTAATACAAATATAATTATTATTGAATTACAGCTACTGAATTTATCTGAAATTTAAGTACCTAGACTTAATAGAATAGTATATGTCTTTGGGCCTTTATTAAAATATTAAATTTACAGAATCGTTTTCGTATTGTAATCCAGCGTTGTAATAAAGAATCCCTGATGAACCGGGGCCAGTCGTGTTTGGCAGCACTAGCTAATATTCGTATGGTTTTTATTAGTCCGGGTAGACGGGAAGAAGTTTTTGTGCCATGAAAAAGTTGACTATGTGGTAAAGTCCAACTAAACGGGTTTGAGCATTGGTGTCATGATAGACTTCTCTAAGTAGCAATGTCTGGGTAGGCAAAAAAACACGTGCTTTGCAGCGAATGTAAAGAGTAAACATGACCAAAAATATAATAAAAAAGGAGGAACTTTTAATAATTCCTCCTTCAATCAGTGATCCAGCTGGGTCTCGAACCCAGGACCCCATCCTTAAAAGGGATGTGCTCTACCAACTGAGCTACTGAATCAGTATTTAGTTGCTTTCGAACCCAGTACCCTTCCGCAAAGCGGAATGCTCTGCCAACTGAGCAACTGAATCCTTTTTGTTTTTGCGAGTGCAAATGTATCATAAAAATATTTTAAAGCAAAAATATATTACTCTTTTTCCTTGAAAAAGCATAATAGTCATCATTTCAATTCCTTAATCAGTTTTATTTTCATTTCTATCTTAAATCTGTTAATTTAGCTTTTGTAATTGTCTGATTGAAACAGCTATTTATGAAGGATCTATTTAAAAATAAAGTTGTAATTGTTACAGGAGCTTCATCGGGTATTGGAGAAGCAATATCACGCGAGTTTGCACGGAATGGGAGTAAAGTTGTTCTTGCTGCGAGGTCCGAAGCACGACTTGCTGCAATCGTAAAGGAGGTAATTGCTAATAATGGAGATGCTTTTTATGTAGTTACTGATGTCAGCGTTGAAGAGGATTGTAAAAAGCTTATTGAAAAGGCAGTTGAGAAATATGGTACAATAGATATTCTGGTAAATAACGCCGGGGTATCAATGAGAGCTTCATTCCACGATGTAGATCTAAAAGTACTCCGTCGTTTAATGGAGGTAAATTTCTGGGGGGCGGTTTATTGTACAAAATATGCATTACCATATCTGGTTGAAAACAAAGGTTCACTGGTTGGAGTATCATCTGTTGCAGGTTTTCACGGATTACCAGGACGAACAGGTTATTCTGCATCAAAGTTTGCAATGCATGGCTTCCTTGAGACTATAAGGATAGAAAATCTGAAAAAAGGATTGCATGTTATGATAATTGCGCCTGGGTTTACTGCATCCGAGATCAGAAAAAATGCACTTACAGCTAATGGGACTCATCAGGGAGAGTCACCCCGCGACGAGAAGAAACTTATGACATCAGAATATGTTGCTAAATGGGTGCTCAAAGGTATCCGGAAGAAGAAAAGAAATAAGCTAATTTCATGGGAAGGAAAACTCACTGCACTTTTCCAGAGAATAGTACCTGCATTTGTTGATTGGGTTTATTATTACGAGATGTCTAAGGAGCCTGGATCGCCTATAAAATAGATGCTTACGTATTTCTATAATTGCACTCATCCTGACTTTCCTGATTCAGGCTCAGTCAAATCCTGTTGATGAATTATTCACTAAGAGGTGAATTTAATCTCAAAAATATTTCAGATTTGTCAAAGAATCTTGGTTTAGAAGAACTTGAAGGTCTTGAAGATGTTGAAAAGGATAAACGATAAAAGAAAAATCTTTTTTTTGCAACAAAAGCAACCATAGCCCCTGCTAAATAGTTATATGATTAAGAGTTTTATGTTGTACTTTGGTACAATGTTTAACTTGATTATACATTTTTTTTTATATTTGTACTTAAATCGAAACATGAATCAATCTTAATCATTATGAATAGACTATTCACAAAAAGAATTGGGACCTTAATTAGTGCCCTTTTAATTTTTTCATCTGTATCATTTTCACAGTTTGATAATACCGACTTCTTAAGAAGTGCTCCTGCTGATGGGGTGAAATTCATTGAAGCATATATCTCACCATGGGCAAATGCCTTTGGAGCAGGTCTTAACGGAGGCTGGTACAATACAGCCAAACCTCATAAATTAGGTGGATTCGATATTACCACATCACTCAATGTGGGATTTGTCCCATCTTCAGCTGGAACATTTGATATCTCAACTCTGAGGCTCTCTTCAAACTTAGCACCTGCTTCAGGTGCTGTACCAACAATTTCAGGGCCCAATGATGGTGGCCTCCCAATGACATATTCTGTTAGCGGGGTTACTCTTGCTTCATTTAATACACCGCCTGGTACTAACTGGAAGATAATACCGGTACCTACTGCTCAAGTTGGAATAGGTCTTCCGATGGGTACCGAGTTAAAAGTCAGGTTTATGCCTAAATTAAATATTAAAGATGGTGACGTTTCGTTGTGGGGAGTTGGACTAATGCACAGTATAATGCAGTATATACCAGGTAATAAACTATTGCCTTTGGATGTTTCACTTTTCGCAGGTTATACTAAGCTCTCTAGTAATGTTCCACTGAGCTTGCAACCTGAAGCTGGGTATACTAATAACATAAGCTCAAATATCTCACTCAATAATCAGAATCTTGCAGCTGGTGTTGAAGCTTTAAACATTAGCGCAATAGCTTCATTAAACCTGCCTGTGATAACATTTTACGGCGGAATCGGATACACTAAGACAAAAACACTGGTTGAGCTTTCCGGAAATTTCCCAACACCAAGATTGAGTACATCAACCGGAGAAGCCGAGTATAACGATCAAGGAGTTATACCCGGGGCAGATTTTCCAAATATGGAAATCAAGAATTTTTCAGGTGTAAGAGCTAATATCGGATTCCGGGTAAAGCTTGCTGTTATCACAATTCATGCTGATTATACCAGGGCCCAATATAATGTTATATCAACAGGGTTAGGGATCTCGTTCAGATAAATGAAACTTAAATATTTTCTGAAATCCCCGGAGGTCCAAAACTTTCCCGGGGATTTTTTGTTGAAGTTAATGAGTTTTTAAAATGTGGTATCTTTACTACATGTACCATTAAAGTTCATATTGATAAATAATGGTTGAATCACAAAAAATACAAGCCGGCTACCGGGCTTTATTACATGCATCAAAAAATACTGTTTCACAGGCAGAAATTGCTAAAATAAGGAGAGCTTTGAATCTTGCTATTGAAGCTAGTGCGGATAGGGTTATTTTTACCGGTGAACCGGAAATTCTTCATGCTCTTTCTGTTGCAAGGATTTTAGCAGGGGAAATGGGACTTGGATTAACATCTATCATCACTTCTTTACTTCATGATTGTTATGACAATATTAAACTTTCACCAAAAGAACTGGAAAAGGAGTTTGGTAAAAAGGTGGTTGAAATACTTGATGGCTTTTCGCGTATTACCAGCATTAATTCAATGCAGTCTTCTTTTCAGGCTGAGAACTTTCGTAAACTACTATTAAGTCTTGCTGACGATGTAAGAGTAATACTTATCAAACTTGTGGAACGACTGGAGTATATGCGTAACCTTGATAAAGGACCAGAGTCGGAGAGGTTACCGTTAGCTTCAGAAACCTATTTCTTATATGCTCCCCTGGCCCATAGGCTTGGATATTATAATATAAAGTCCGAAATGGAAGATCTGGCTATTAAATATCTTGAACCTGAACAGTATATTCATGTCAGGGACCGCCTTAAACAAACAACTGCTTCAAGAAATAAATTGATACGTGATTTTTCAATTCCTCTGAAAGAAAAGCTAGAGAAGCAAAGCTTTAGGTTTTCTGTCAAAAGTCGCACAAAATCAATACATTCCATTATGCTCAAAATGAAAAAGCAGGGTGTGGAATTTGAAGAGGTGTATGATCTTTTTGCAGTCAGGATTTTAATTGAGAGTACCATAGAGAATGAGAAATCTGATTGCTGGAAAGTATACTCAATTGTAGCTGATCTTTTTCAACCTAATCCCAGCAGGTTACGTGACTGGATATCTGTTCCGAAATCAAATGGTTATGAATCTCTTCACACAACAGTAGTGGGCCCTAGAGGAAAATGGGTCGAAGTTCAGATAAGATCTACCAGAATGGATGAAATTGCCGAAAAAGGGTTGGCTGCACACTCTAAATATAAGGGAATAAAAGGAGAAGGCGGCCTTGATACTTGGTTGTCCGGGATGCGCGAGATACTTGAATCGCCTGAGAATGAGGACAGGGCCTTTATGGATCAGGTACGATCGGGATTATATACTGACGAGGTATTTGCTTTTACTCCCAAGGGCGATTTGCGCCAATTGCCAGCTGGAGCCACCGTACTCGATTTTGCATTCGATATTCATACCGCTGTAGGTGCTTCATGTGTAGGAGCAAAGGTAAATGGAAAGAATGTAACGATTAAATATGTATTACAGAATGGTGACCATGTATCCATTATCCGGTCAAAAAACCAGAAGCCAAAGCAAGACTGGTTGTCGTTTGTGATCACTACAAAGGCAAAAACAAAGATTAAGCAGGTTCTTAATGAGGAGAAGACAAAAGCAGCTGCCGAAGGTAGGGAGATACTAATGCGTCGGTTGAAGAACTGGAAAATGGCATATGGCGACCTCGTGATAAAAAAATTGCTTAATTCGTACAATCTGAAGACTGGACAGGATCTCTATTATCTTATTGCTATTGGAAAGATAGAACTTCTTCATATTAAAGAGGTTTTGCAAAAGGAGGAAACCATCGATGCAGTTATCCCGGTTACTGTAGTTCCTGAAAAAGAGCAAAAAGAGGTAGTTGATTCTCAATATTCTGATCTGCTTATAATTGCCGATAGGATAGAGGGCTTAGATTATAAATTATCTAAATGCTGTAGTCCTATTTTCGGGGATAGTGTTTTTGGATTTGTCACAATTTCTGAAGGAATTAAAATACACAGGACAAGTTGTCCAAATGCACATAACATGATGGCAAGGTATCCTTATAGGGTTGTTTCTGCACGCTGGACCCAATCAAAGGATAGTCCTTCATTCATTGCAACAATTAAAGTAACAGGTATTGAAGATGTTGGGATGGTTAATATAATTGCTGATGTGATATCAGACTATAAAGTCCCTATGCGGAACTTCAATTATAATATGGACGATGGCATGTTTGAAGGAATGCTTAATATAATGGTACCTAATAATGATATTCTTCATGCAATTATAAAAAAAATTCAATCAATAAAAGGGATATTGAAAGCTTCCCGGTTTGATAGTTAGTAATCAGTAATCAGTAATCAGTAATCAGTAATCAGTAATCAGTAATCAGTAATCAGTAATCAGTAATCAGTAATCAGTAATCAGTAATCAGTAATCAGTAATCGGCAATCGGTAATTCCTAATATCTATGATCCGGTTTAATTGGCAGCTTGGCCATCTTTTCAACCTCAACAGATGGAAATCCAAACTCTTCAACGACCTTTCCAAGGATCAGATAGGTGCCACTTCCTTTAAAGGGCCAGTTTTTAAGCGACTGAGAAAAATGAGTAGTATCGAAAAAATCACCATCGGCATCGATAAAGCATCCAAAATTCATCCAGTCATTTTTAATTGTTTTTATATACTTTACGGTCACAAGGTGACCTACCATCCTGATCTTCTTTCCGGTATATTCGTTCATTCTGCGGGCAGATATTTCGCCCCGAAAAGAGGTTTCCAGCATATCAAACCAGCTCATTGTGATTGGAAAACCAAATAGTTCTATCTCATCATAAACATCTTCGAGCTTTCCCTGAGGAAGATCGGGTAATGAAAAGTCTTTGACAGGAGAGGAGAAGAGCGGACGAATGTTTTCTTGTTTCACTTTATTTATCATCATATGGGCTTCCCATAAAAGTATAGCTTTCTTTTTACCTGTGAATCTTAATGCTCCGGCCTTTATCAGAAGAATAACCTGCTCCAGTCCGGGATGTACTCTTGTTACAAAATCATTCAGATCCGTGAACTCTCCTTCTTCACAACGTATCTCTTCAATCGACTTTGCCAGTTTATACTCAAAGTTCATAATGTGGATAAAGCCAATATATATATCTGTACCAAAGATTGTTGTTTTGTGGTTGCTTTTATTTACACATGGCGGTTGGATTGTGGCGCCAAACCTTTTCGCTTCATGCACATAAACCCAGGTCCTGTAGAAGCCTCCGAAATTATTTATTACAGCTACCATAAATTCAAGAGGGAGGCTTCCTTTCAGATAAAGACTCTGGAAGCTTTCTACGGCATAGGAAGCTGAGTGTGCCTTTGAGAATGAGTAACCGGCAAAAGACTCTATCTGTCGCCATACCTCTTTCGTCACCTCATCGCTGTAACCTTTTTCGCGGCAGTTTGAAAAGAATTTTTTAACAATCCGCTGCATCTCCTGTTTTGATCTGTGTTTGCCACTCATCGCGCGACGCAGGGTGTCAGCATCAGCAAGATCCAGTCCTGCAAAGTGATGGCATACCTTCAGTACATCCTCCTGATAGACCATCACGCCGAATGTCTCGGCAAGCTGTTCCTTCATAACAGGGTGTATGTATTCGAATTGTCCGGGATTATGGAACCTGTGGATATATTCCCTCATCATGCCGGAGCGAGCAACGCCAGGCCTGATCACTGAACTGGCAGCTACAAGAGTTGTGTAGTTATCGCATCTGAGTTTACTCAGGAGGCCCCGCATTGAAGGACTCTCAACATAGAAGCACCCTTTGGTCTCACCGGTTTTAAGGTACTCCTTAATCTTCTTATCGTTCTTAAACTTCTGAACAGCATGAACATCCACCTCTATGCCCTGGTTTCGCAACACTATCTCTGCGCTCTCGCGGATATGACCCAGGCCCCGTTGACTTAGTATGTCGAGTTTCTCAAAACCAATCTCTTCAGCGGTGTACATGTCCCACTGGGTTGTCGGAAAGCCTTTTGGAGGCATATCGAGTGCTGTGTAACAAGTTATCGGTTCTTCTGATATCAGTATTCCACCTGCATGGATACTCCGCATATTGGGAAAATCAGCAATTTTCAGACCTGTAGAAAATATTGTATTGTTTATATCATTCCTGTTTGTTTCCGATGATGGATTGGCAATAAGGGAATCAATCTCTTCCTTTGGTAAACCATGTATCTTCCCCAGTTCGCGGACTATCGACTTGCCTCTGAAAGTGCTCATTGTACCAAGCAGGGCAGTATGGCTATGACCGTATCGCTTGAAAATATAGTCAATGACCTCATCCCGCTCTTTCCATGAATAGTCGATATCAAAGTCGGGTGGACTGCTCCGCCTGGGATTTAAAAATCTCTCGAAGTAAAGGTTTAGATCAATGGGGTCAACATTAGTGATTTTGAGGCAATAAGCTACAATAGAATTTGCACCACTTCCTCGACCTACATGATAGAAATCCCGGGACATTGAGTATCTTACAATGTCCCATGTTATAAGAAAGTATGCTGAGAAACCGAGCCTGTCAATTATCTCAAGTTCATGTTTAATTCTTTTTTTTGCTTCGCTGTTATGCTTACCATACCTGTATATCATTCCATCCCATGCGAGTTTTTCGAGAAGAAGTTTGTCGTCATACCTGCTGGCAGAATAGATTTTTTTGTTTTTCAGACTCTTGCGGTCAAACTGCAGATCACAGTCATCCAGCAGTTTTTTTGTATTTTTGGTTAACCATGGGTATTCTCCGAATATTTTTTCATTATCAGCAGGCAGACTAAAGAATTCATCTTCTCCTGCACACTGCCATTGTTGCAGGTGGCTAAGAAGAATATTGTTGTCAACAGCTCTAAGGCTCTTATGAATAAATATATCATCTCTCTCTGCGAATGTAACGGGTTGCAGTATTACCATTGAGTTTCGGTTTATTGATGAATCCAGTGTCAGCAGCCGGTTGACCTCCAGTGGTTTTACTCCTATACGTTCATTGTCAAGTAGTTTGCGAGCAGGTATTTTCCCCAGGGAATATATTATATACGATTCTGAGAATTGCGGAGCCGGAAACGGAATAGCTCTTTTATTGAAATTCAAATCTGACAGAAATTGATTCAGTTCCCTTAAACCACTATTATTACGGGCAATACCGATATACAGCAGTTCATTATTATTTCTGAATTCAATACCTGCAATTGGCCTAATATTGTTTTTACTGCATTCTCCTGCAAATTCCGGAATTGCTGTTGAGTTATTTATATCTGTGAGAACTATTGTATCTGTCCCGGCAGCCAGTGCTTTCTGCACCAGCTGTTCTACGGACATTGTTCCGTAGCGCAGGCTGTAATATGAGTGGCAGTTGAGGTACATATTTTTAACGGCTCAATGGCCCAACGGTTCAACGGCTGAGTTGCTCTTTTTCTTCCCTTTGTGCCTCTGTGCCCTTGCGCCCTTGTGCCTTTCTTAGTGCCAATACCTATTTCTGAGTCTTTCCTCCATCATATTTTGCTCTTTAAGAGCATTTTCGAGCTGTTTAAGGGCTTTTTCCTCTCTTTCGTTTATCGTCATCACTCCGGCGGCTCTCCTGACCGCATTTCGTCCGAAACGCTTCCGTAGCTTATCCATTGCCATATAGAGGCTGATTTTTTCGGGAGTATCGTCAAACAGGTCCAGTTGCTGAACACCACGGACCATATGA
>Ga0307377_10000287_pt1 | contig 70250 bp, 54 predicted proteins | sample TR3MG_FD_202535 | JGI IMG/M metagenome (GOLD analysis project Ga0307377, IMG submission 202535) | Soil microbial communities from Risofladan, Vaasa, Finland - TR-3 | ecosystem: Environmental > Terrestrial > Soil > Coastal area > Acid sulfate soil | place: Finland: Risofladan, Vaasa | collected... | reverse complement strand
AATCATTTACATGGCGAAGGATGCTGCTAACATCTTTCGCCTTTTGTTTTTTTAGTTTATTTCATAGGCAATTCCATTAAATTAAATTCATACAACTAATTTTTTGATATGGTAATAAGATTTTGCTTAATATTATATTTAAATGGGATAACGGTAACCAATGCATTCAGAACCTGTTCCAGAGTCTCCTTGTCAAACTTTCCTGTAAACCTGGCTGAATTCAATTCCGGATAGTTAACTATGATTTTCACATCATACCAACGTTCTATTCTAATCGCCAGACTACTAAAGGGCTCATTATCAAAGATTAGTTTATTCTCTTTCCAGGAAATGATTTGTTCAGTCCTGGAAGAAGGCTGAAGCGTTACTGTTTTAAGCTTTACCGGCGTAATTTTCGGACAGACCATCCTGGTATCACTAGTCAGAAAATCATTTTCGGACTTCAAAAACAGAGCTCTTTGGTTCGGCTTAAGTACAATGGGTTTCCCTTTTTCTGTTTTGTCAGAACTGGCATAGATTTCAACCATTCCTGAAACAAGTATGGCCTCTTCTATATTCTCGTCCGGATAAGCCTTTACATTAAAGGTTGTACCCAAAGCCTTTACCTTTATTCCGGATGTGGTCACATAAAAGGGCCGTTCAGAATCTTTTGTAACACTAAAAAATCCTTCACCTGTTAATAAAACAGAACGACTAGCGGAGTTAAAATCTGAGCTGGAGTATTTTAAGCTTGACCCGGAATTAAGGTTAACAACTGAACCATCCGGAAGCACAATGCGAGATTTTGATCCATAGGGGACTTCTATCCTCTGAATCTGATCAGCTATGGGTGGAGCTGCTGTTCTATTAAAGAAATACAAATGAACCAGCCAGGAAAGCCCGAATGCAAGAATAAAAACAGCGGCATACCGCATTACCAACCTAACATAACTTGTGAACATTATCTCCTTCGAGTTTCCTGTTGCCGGTATCCTTCCACCTTCTGAAACACCAATTGTTTTAACAATTTGATTATAAATCCTCCTGGAATCAATGTTACTATTAAACTCTGTTGTCCTATCCCAAATATTTTGATAAAAACCCAATACTTCGCTCTGTGGTTCTTTGTCTTTCAAATAATTCAATAAAAAAGTCAACTCTTCATTTGTAACCGTTCCGAGATTGAATTTCTCAATCAATTTTTCGATTTGCATCTTTTTTTCCATGTTTCATTAATATTTGTAATGGGGTCAAATTGTCCGTGACAAAAAATTAAAAAATAATCAGATAAAATTATAATGTACTATCAATGTGAATGTTATAATTAATAATAACAGTGCCCTTTTCGCCAATCTAAAACATTTAACTTGATTTCATAGTACCAGTGGAATGTCAGGATCATTATAATGAGTTAAATATTTGCCCCGTACAAATTTCAGAGCTCTCCTGATTTGCGTGTCAACTGTATTTTCTGTAATATTCAGGTTGTCTGCAATCTGCCGGTAGCTTAAGCCTGAAAAACGGCTTAGTTTGAAGATCTCCCGCTGTCGTTCAGGAAGTCTCTCTATTACAGATTCCAAAAAAGAAAGCAACTCATTGTATAATACCTCATCCTTTGTTGACTCATTTAAATCAATTGAATTAAGGATAAAATGGTCGAAAGCTGCTTTTTTGTAAACCTGCTGCCTGAACTCCTGATATACCATGTACCTGGCGATGGTGTAAAGGTAGGAAGCAAGGGGTTTATTTTCATCCACCTGTTCACACTGTTCCCATAGCGCTACAAAAACCCTTTGGACAATCTCCTGAGCATCATCTGAAGATAGATAAAGAGTGAGACAGAAGTTGTAAATACGCTTATGGTATAACGAAAAGATTCTCTCGAAGGCCGGAATACTCCCCTTCTGTAAATTCAATATGAGTGTTTTTTCATCCAAAACAGGCATGCTTTTTTTCAGTGATGCTGTAAATATATTAAAAATCCACTTGTGTCTGCTAAATAGCGTATGGCCATAAGCTGAAACAGAAATATGAAGCTTATCGTTGTGCTGATGACCGGTACCCCCAGGGGCCTATATCAAAAATCAATCATTGCTTTCATTACTCCATCTTTATATCCAGCTACAAGATCAAAAGCCTCTTTCGTTTTATCGAAAGGGAAACGGTGTGTAACCATATTGTCAATATTAATTAATCCGCTTGTCATCATTTCAATAGCCTCTTCAACACAATCCACCTGTCGTCTTATAAATTGAAGTGAAATCTCCCTTCGTCGTGTCGTTTCAACACTCATTGACCATCGGTCAAATTCAGGAATTCCGACCACTATAAGTTTGCCACCCGGCTTAAGTATCTCAACAGCCTGGTCGAACGCTTCCTGCTGACCGCAACATTCAAATACGATATCAAGTCCCAAAGCCTCTTTTTGCCTAATCATTTCCACAATATCCACTTTAATTGGGTTTCCGGTTAAAGCTGCTCCTTCTTTGGATGAAATAGCAAGACGTTCATCAATTTTATCTGTAACAAATACTTTGTCAACGCCTTGTGCTTTAGCGGCGAGCATCACACTCATACCAATAGGTCCATATCCAAATATCCCGATTTTCAGATCTTTAATATCCCCTGATTTTTTTACAGCATAAACTCCTATTGCAAGTGGTTCAGATATTGACCCATGATCGGGAGTTAATTTTCCGAGAGGGTAACAACTCTTTTCCGGCATAATAATATATTCCATAAGGCATCCTTCAGCCTGCCCTGGGCAACCCAGGAACCTTAGCTTTCGACATGTATGATGTCTTCCTGCAAGACACTGGTCGCATTCCCAGCAGGGCATAGCCGGGTCAATAGCAATAGTATCACCTGGTTTTACTCTCGATACTTCTGTTCCGACTTCAACAACAACTCCGGCACCCTCATGTCCGACTGTGAAAGGGTAATTAACTTTTTGGGAACCGATCTGTCCCTGTGTATAATAATGAATATCCGATCCGCAGATTCCCAGAACAGACATTCTTATTTTAACATCATTAGGACTTACAATTGAAGGTTCAGGAATCTCTTTCATCTCCATCTGCCTTATCCCGGTGAGCATCATTGCTTTCATGTAGAATATTATTTATTGTAAACAAATATAATGATTAACTACGATACCTTAACCGTAATGCGGTATCGCCATATCGCAATACCACTATACCACCATACCATTGAGCCGCCATGCCATTGCGTCTTCCAAAATTATTTGTAAATTCACGCCATAGCAAAAATTTCAGACATACTTCTTATGAGAAAAATTTACGGAATAGGCGAAACAGTCCTTGATATTATCTTTAAAGATAGCCAACCTCAGGCTGCTAAAGCAGGCGGATCGGTCCTTAATAGTGTTGTATCAATGGGCAGGATGGGTTTTTCTGTCTCTTTTATTAGTGAATATGGGCAGGATAACGTAGGTGACCTCATTGATAAATTCTTGAAAGACAATGGAGTTGATACTTCTTCAGTACATCGTTTTCATGATGGCAGTACTTCTCTTGCCCTGGCATTTCTTAATGAGAAAAATGATGCCAGCTATACATTCTATAAAGATTTTCCGGCAAAGCGCCTAGATATTGATTTTCCAATTATTCAGAAAGATGATATAGTCCAGTGCGGTTCATTTTATGCTATATGGCCTGAAATAAGGGGAAAATTTAAAAGATTCATTCAGACTGCAAAGGATAATGGTGCAATGATTCTATATGATCCCAATTTCCGGCAAACTCATGTGTCTGAATTGAATACTCTGAGGCCATTGATTATTGAAAATATTAAATTGTCCAGCCTTCTGAGGGGATCGGATGAAGACTTCAAAAACATCTTTGGGGTAAATAGCGCTGATGAGGCATGGGATCTGGTGAGAAAATACTGTAACTGCCTGGTATATACAGAAAATGTTAAGGGAGTATCTGTAAGGACCAACTCCTTTTCCGGAAAATTCCCTGTACATAACATCACTCCTGTAAGTACTATTGGTGCCGGCGATAATTTCAATGCCGGTATGATTACATCGATTTATCAGAATAATATTAAAAGGGATGATTTGGAAAATCTTACAGGAGAGGATTGGTCAAAAATAATAACTACAGCTATCAATTTTGCAACTCATGTATGTTTAAGTTACGAGAACTACATATCTCCGGAATTTGCAAAGGAACAAAGATAAAGTATTACCTCTGTATCACTCTGTAATACCTCAGTGTACCTCTGTGAAAGTTCTTTTTTTGTTACACTGAGCGCACGTAGAAGACACGCGAACCACAGAGTTAATTATTAAGCTGTACTTAGATTGATTTTGCGTTGGCCAACAAATATCTCTCTGCTTCCAAAGACCAGATATAATTGTTTTTTAATACAATTTCATGAAGAGCTGCAAAGAATGGATCGGCTTTGCCTAATTCCTCCAGCTTATAGAGTGAGACGAGAGGCATTGATATATTAGTGTAAATGAGTTTCTTGCCTCCTGGTATCTGTGGAAGTTTTAATGTAGTATTTACTACTGAATCAAGGCCTCCAACATGAGTTATCATAATAGCGGGATTGATCTTTCCTTCCCCCATTAGCTTTAATGATTCGCGCATATCATCAGTATTTCCCCCTGAAGTGCCAACAATATGTGTAAAAGCGTAATGAACATTATAGAAATTGAATTCAGCTTTAAATTCCGGATTTGTAGGGCCGGCGAAGAAGTTGAGGCATCCATCGAAGCCAAGGATAGAATCGCCCAGTTCAATTACTTGTTTGACAGGTGCAAACACAAAAACATCATCAAACCCTTTTCCTCCTGTCAGATCACGTAAATGTTTAACCGGGTCGTTCATCTGGACTGTATTCACATAGATTAATTTGATTCCTTCTTTTTTAGCATGCTCTGGTGTAAATAGGCATGCTGCTCTCGAAAGCCGGTTCTCATCAATGTCCGTAACCACAATAAGACCTGGTTTCCTTTCCTGATGTAAAGCATAATCTATTGCTCCCAGTCCCATCGGACCAACTCCTGCCAGAATAGCCATATTACCTCCTTTTCGTATACCCATCTCATGAACATATATGCCGGGTGGAATATGATAACATGCATGAAAGGCACCAACAATGCATGACATTGGCTCAGAGAGCGATGCGGGGAAAAAGGCCTCCCCGTTATATGGCAGAAGGCAATCGGCTTTCATCACAATTGATGGGATTATAACATACGTTGCATCACCTCCGATGAATCGATATGAGTACCCTGGAGCATCAAGAGTTCCTGTCTGGCTCATGGCAGGCTGAATTGAGAATTTTTGTCCTTTTTTGAATTTATGCTGCCACTTTTTCCCAACTTCCAGAATTACCCCTGCAAACTCATGACCAATTATTGTGGGATTTATATGAATGTCATTTGGGACACGTTTGTGATCAGAGCCTTGTAAGACTGCTTTATGTGACGACATGCAGATGCTATCGGAAATCACATGTGCAAGAATCTCGTCATCCTTCAGCTCAGGAAGTTCAAATTCCTCAAGCCTTAAATCCTTTTTACCGTATATCCTTACTGCTTTTGTTTTCATATTTAAATATTTTTTTAACTACGGAGTTTTCACGGAGTCTCACTGCTTCAGATTCTAAGCTCTGCGCCCTGTACCCCGTGCCATTACCCCAACATCACCTGTCCCCCGGTTACAGGGATTGCCTGCCCTGTTTCATATTCCTGGTCAATAATATAAAGAAGTGCCTTCATTACATCTTCCAGTTTACATCCTCTTTTCAATGGTACCTGGTCTTCGTAGAATTTTCTTACCTCTTCAATGCTTTTTGCTCCTGATACTTTCCCAGTTTTAAGATACTGAACGAATAAGCCGTTATGAGGATCTGACCAAAGTGGACCTTCATAAAAATTACCAGGACAGATTGAATTAACTTTTATTCTGTAGGGAGCAAGTTCCATAGCAAATGATTGTGTGAGTCCTATTCCTCCGAATTTAGCTCCGGAATATGCAAAATTCCGGTTACTTCCTCTTAGTCCCGATTTTGAATTTATCTGTATTATATCAGTAAAATATTCAGAGTTCTCTTGGTTCTGAAGTTTAAGAACTTCTGCTGCAAACTTTGCACAATGGAAATATCCCTTGTAGTTTATATCAGTGGTCAATGAAAATGTATCAGAGTCCATTTCGTCTAGTCCTCCGGCTCTAAGGATACCGGCATTACTAATCATAATATCAAGTCCTCCAAACTCTTTTACAGTAGTTATAATCATATTTTGAACCGAGGCGGGATTGGAGACATCTGTTTTGACAAATAGAGCCTTATTGGATGATTTCTTCGCTGATAGCTTTGCAGTAAAAGAGGTACCTGTCTCCTCGTTAATATCAGCTATTACGACGTTCATGTTTAACGCAAAAAGGGCCTCGGCTATTCCTGCACCGAATCCCTGCGCTCCACCCGTTATGATAGCAATTTTGTTATTCAGTTTGTTTAAAGGGTCAGAAGTTTGAGATACTTTCCTTCTGTAATTTTCAACTTCCCATTGATCGATGAATATTACCTGTTCAGGAGTTAAAAATTTCATTCCCCCACATTGCGAAGCATAATAACTAATTTTAATAAGGTCTTCATAAACATCGAGAGCTGTTTCGGCAGATGAATGACTTTCAGCAATGGCAAAAACTCCCATGTCCTTAATTACAAGAATCTTAGGGGAATAACCATATTCGTTTATAGATCGGGGTAACTGGTATCTGATAGAATCAAGAATTTTTTCAGGTGCAGATGAATGCTCAATATACAAATATCTGGCCTTGCAATAAACTATACTATCAGGAGTAAGCGGCAAAGAGATTTTATGAAACTCTTGTTGATTCTGATAAAACCTGGAAATAAGGGAGTTGTTCCGGAACCGTATGACTCCAGGTTGTTTGTCTGAAAGAAGGATCCTCAAGCCAGGAAGCACTTTATGAAGTAAAGGATTATATGGCAGTGGAGTTAGATCTGTGATAGGAGGTATCCGCTCACTGATTTTCTTTATAATGTTGTTATATATCTTTTTTATTTCTTCTGTCGAATCGGCTCCAACAAACGATCCATGATTTTCGAGAAATATTATCTGAGGATCATGAGAAAATTTCTCACGGAATAAAATTATTTCTGATTTAAGCTTCTTGAACAGAGTATATCCCGGATCAGTATACGGAACAAATAGTACACTCTCGCCAAAAAAGTTATGAGTTAGACTCTCTGCATTTTTGCTGCAGAGCAAACCATTGATAAGAGTGGGATGGAGGTGAACAATAAATTTATATTGTATTATCTCATGCAAAGAGGTTTCAACTGATGGACGTTTGTATTTATCAGGATCGAGAATGCTTTGGAATATATCATTTTTGACCTGTTCTTCTCTGGTTGCAGGCTCCTCTGAATAAATAACAGATGATATTAAATGAAGTTTTTCTCTGCTAAGAGCCACAAGACCCTCTTCATTAAGCTCTGCAAGTGATTGACCGCTTGCCTTTATCCATATAGTCTTGTCATCCTTGAATGAAGTGTTACCTCCTCCGGCAATTACATACTCCTTATCGGAACCGTAATATTTTGAAATCTCAATAAGGTCATTTATTTCAGGCTTCATAGTGGTGCTTGTTTAAGAAGTATTCAATAACTATTTGTCCAAGATTTACCAAATCTCTCATCTGTTTCACACTATGGGTCCCGTCGGGTAAAACATATCCTTGTCTTCCATCTGCCCTTAGGTACTGATGGGCTGCTATTACACAAGCCCCTTCCCATGCAATCTTTTTTAATGATTCATCAAGGGGTATTGAACCTCTGGATGTTACTGTAAGCGGTATCATCTCGGGTGTGTTATGCTCAGTACCAAAGGTTATTATGAATCTTTTTTCATGAAAAAATTCGACAAAATTCTTAAGAATAGAAAAATCGTTCCTTCCGGGAATCAGTTCAATACATTCAATACCCAAACGTTTAAGCGAGTTGTACAGTTTTTCCGGATCTGTTTCAAATTCGGTGCATTTGCCTGAAGGATCATCGAGTAATACTGGATAACATGGAATACCACCGGCAACAATAATTATCCTGATGATTTTTTTTAGCTCAAGGAATGATCTTTCATCCTCTTCAACAAAAGCTGCACCACCGCTTTTCAGAAGATAAGATCTTATCTCGTTTTCAAGTCCGGGTGCATCACTTATTGAACTCTTCGATCTCCTGCCACCATATAGTGATTCTATAAAAAGCATTTGTTCGTCAGGAGTTGAGAAACTCTCAGTCGTGAGAATCCTTAATGCTTTTGCAAGATGTCGCTCGCGCACAAGTCCATGTGAATATCTCTTTTTAATTGTTTCGTATGTAAGCTTAAGTGAAGGGTTTTCCTTTTCAACCAACAGGTTCAGTTTTGCTATCATTGCTTTAATCTGTAGCTGGCTCTCCCGGATGACACTTTTCAGTTGCTTTCTCAGTATAAATCCGGTATGAAACGGATAATCAAGACCTTTACCGCTGAAATAGATTCTTCCCGGATTATTTGGATCATTTATCCTTATCCCTTGTTGCTGTTCTTCTTTCAATAATCCTATAAACTCAATGTTGAACAGTGGAAAAATATTATGCTTCAGACATCCTTTATGGAAAGCATCATAACCATCGGTAACATAGAAATCGTTTATTCCAAGAAGGGGTATGTTTTCGCTGTGGGCCATATTAAAAATGGTCTCCATATCTGGAAATGCGCTGAATGAATATGGAGTATGAATATGGCAGTTTCCTTCACGATAATCAGGATATGAGAGACCCTGCATCTTTTTTTTCAATATTTCATATGATGGAAACGAGGAGAGAAAATTCTTCATTTTTTAATTTATATTATTGTTTCTATTGTGATCTCTGACAGAAGCTCATTTATTCTGTTTATCTCCTCCCTGGTAAGCCTGAAATCAGCTGCTTTTACATTATCCAGGACCTGTGTTGCATTTCTTGCACCGGCTAGTGCGCATGTAATACCAGGTTGCTGAATGGTCCAGTTAAGTACCAGCTGGGCAAGGGTTACGTTTAGTCCATTTGCAATATCTTCTAATTTGTTATTAAGCTGCAGTATCCTTGATAGATTTGGCTCTTTATAATAGATTGTACCAGGTCTTGTATCTCCATCGTTGAATATATGCCCCTTTTTAATCTTACCCGTTAAAAGCCCTCTTTGTAATGGACTGTAAGCAAGTATCCCGATATTATTATCAATACAATGTGAAACAATGTCATTCTCTATATCCCTGTTAACCATGCTATAAGGCACCTGCTCAGAAGCTATCATGAATGTTTTTTCAGCTTCGGTCATAAGCTCAACAGAATAGTTACATACTGCTCCAGCTCTTATCTTACCTTGCCTGACAAGAATTTCAAGAGCTTCCATTGTTTCTGAAACCGGAGTTGTCGGATCGGCCCAATGTATCTGGTACAGATCGATATAATCAGTGCCTAATCGTTTCAGACTCTGATCGCAGTCGGTTATCACTTTCTCTTTGGATGAATATCGGTATATATCTATCTCTTTTCCTGAATTATCCTGCGAGGCAAAGAAAAATTCACCTCTCTTTTCATTCCAGCTCAAACCAAACTTGGTTAGTATCTGTACTTTAGATCGTTTTCCTTTAATAGCCTTACCTGTCAGTTCTTCACTCAGCCCAAAGCCATAAACAGCAGCTGTATCTATTGTGGTCATACCGTGATCAATAGCAGTTTCGATAGCTTCTATCGCATCATTTGAATCGGCACCGCCCCACATCCATCCTCCGATAGCCCATGCACCAAAAGCTAATTCGGAAATTTTAATATCTGATTGTCCCAGTATTCTGTATTCCATACTATTGTAATTTATATTTCACCAATTTAACACTTTTCCTGGTACCTTGATTAGTGACTCGCATATCCAGTCGGCTTCATGCAGTTCTGAGGCATTAAAGGATGTAGTCAGAGCCAGGCACCTGCATCCGGCTGTTTTCCCTGCTTTAACACCATTGACAGCGTCTTCAACAACCAGACATTCATTTGGTTGTAAGCCTAAACTCTCTGCTGCCTTGAGGTAAATATCGGGGAAAGGTTTTTTATTTACGACATCGAGTCCTGTTATAATTTCCTGAAACGAATTCTGCGAAAGACCTGTCTCTCTGAGATTTATTTCCATCTTAACCTTATCGGCACTGGTGGCCAGAGCCAGTTTTAAACCTCTGTTGCGGCAATAAGCTATGAATTCATAAGCTCCGGGATGAGGGGATAATTTCCCTCTTACAATTATTTCAAATATCTCATATGTTCTTGACTTAACCTTTTCAATATCAACATTTAGTCCATACTTGTCAGCCACTCCTCCAATATACCTGTTTTCGCCAGTTCCGACGAAAGGAAGAAAATCTTCAGGTAATACTTTAATTCCCAGTTCATTGAACATCATAATAGCAGCCTTGCAGATAAATGGTTCAGAATCGACAAGTACGCCGTCCATATCGAAAAGCACCCCTTTAATCATCTGAAAATTTTTTCTATTTCGAGGATTCTCGATTTACTGAGTGGATTTTTTTTCTTGCCAAATTCTACTAACAATGTCATTTTTGCAGCATTTTCGAGGACTTCAATTTTATCGAAAGCCTGAAGGAGATTTGTTCCTGTTGTCAGAACACCATGGTTTTCGAGAAGAAGGATGTCAGAATGCAGAATACTATCAGCAACAAGTTTTGCCAGTTCTTCTGTTCCCATAAGAGCATATTGAACAATTAGTGGATCGCCAAGAATAGCACATGCTTCAGCAGTAAGTTTTGTATTGATTTCATGCTTCATAGCGGTGAAAGAGGAGGCAAACAGAGGATGGGCATGTACAATTGCTGATATATCTTTCATTTTTTTATAGATTGAGAGATGCATTTCATACTCAATTGTTGGTTTAAGTTCAGGAGTAAGATTTTCTCCAAAGATATTAATGATACCAACTTCTTTCCATCTCATTCGGCCTTTATCAGTTGCAGAAGGAGTTATAAGAATTATATCATCAGTTATTCGCAGACTGATATTTCCACCTGAGGTAGTTGTTAGACCATGTTTGTAGAGACGCCTCATAAAACCGGCTACCTCTTTACGCTCATCTTTATATTTCTGTGCTTTCATGATATAAATTAACTTACAAGGTCTATTAAACCATTAAGAACATATCGGGGAGAGTATGGATAAAGGTCAATTCCTTTCCTGTCAGTTATTCCGCTTAAGACAAGCAGCGTATCAATTTCTGATTCCATGCCGGCTCTTATATCAGTATCCATCCTGTCGCCTATTACTATTGCATCTTCTCTTCTAACTCCAAGTCTTTTCAGTGCAATTCGCATCATAAGCGGGTTCGGTTTACCTACATAATAGGCTTTTTTCCCGGCAGCTATTTCGATTGGAGCGATAAGAGCTTTTGTTGAAGGTGTGATCCCAACTTCAACAGGACCACTTACATCGGGATTGGTTCCAATTAGCTTTGCACCATTAATTACCAGGTTGACGGCCAATTCTATTTTTTCAAAATTATAGCCATGAGTGTCACCTACTACTACATAATCGGGATTAACATTATTTACAGAGTATCCCACACTGTATAACGCATGTATAAGACCTGCATCACCAATAATATATGCACTTCCGTTAGGTTTCTGATTTGCCAGGAAGCTGGCTGTGGCAAGGGCACTTGTATAGAAATGATTCTCAACGGCGTTGATTCCCAGACGTTTAAGTTTTTCATGCAGTTCTTTAGGTGTTCTTTCACTTGAATTGGTCAGGAAGAGATATTTTTTCCCTGATTCTTCAAGCCATGCTACAAAATCTGTAACACCTGGCAGCAACCTGTTCCCATGATAAATTACACCATCCATGTCAATGATGAATCCTGCTTTACTTTTGATTTTTTCAATAATGTTTTCCATACTAAAATATTATTAAAGCAAAGATACCTATCATTTTTTAAATATATAATCCTTAATAATTTTAAGAAAATGTACCATGATTATTTCAACTTATATTCCAGGGAGCAGTGGCAGTCTATATAACTAAGTTATCATTTTAGCCTATATGCCTTTACGCCATCGAATTATGATCGCTTTTTATCTTCATTCCTATATAACAAGTGTAATAAGGTAGGAAATATGATGAGAAGCAGAGGCAGTGCAATTACAAACCCACCGATAACGGCTATTGCCAATGGCTGATGCATCTGAGCACCTGTACCGACTCCTATAGCCAGCGGCATTAATGCAATAATTGCCCCAAGAGCCGTCATTAGCTTAGGCCTTAAACGGGTAGAAATAGCAAATACGAGCGATTCGTCAATAGATCCATTAAGACGGTTTGTTGTGAATTGTTGAAAAGTGAAAATTGCATTTTCACCTATTATACCCACTATCATAATCAAACCTGTATAACTACCTACATTCAGAGGAGTGTTTGTTATAAACAATGCGATCAGACTACCGGATATGCCCAGAACAGCTATGAAAAGAATTGATAGGGCAGCCCTGAAATCTTTGTAAAGGAACAGCATAAGGGCAAAAACCAGCAGGCTCGATAGGATGAGAATCAACAGAAGCTCGTTGAATGATTTCTGCTGATCAGCATATTCTCCTCCGTATTCAATGTTATATCCCTGGGGAAGGAAAATTTTAGAGTCGATTATTCTCTGAATCTCTTTCATAGCACTACCAAGATCTCTGTTGTTTAGCCTTGCTGTTACTATAGAGACAGATTTGAGATTGTCTCTGTTTAGCTGTGCAACCCCCTCTTGTAACCTGAATGTTGCAAAACCTGCAAGTGGTTTCAGCTTCCCATCAGGAAGGAAGATGAACTGGTTTCTGATATTTTCAAGACCGTTTTGAGTACTATTTGGATAGATCATCCTGATATCAGTCATCTGCTCTCTCTCAGGAATGTTACCAATAATATTACCCTCAACCATTGTTTGAAGCTGAAACTGAAAAGATGCCGGAGAGATATTATACTGAGCTAACTTTTGCTGGTCAGGAATGATATCGATTGAGGGACCGGCTATTATTCTACCATCAAAAACATCCTCAATACCCTCAATGTTTTCAATCTCACTGGCGACCTCTATGGCTAATTTATTTAATGTTTCCTGATCGCTGCCAAATATTTTTATTTCAATAGGTTGGACAGATGCCATCAGATCTCCGAGCATATCGCCTATAACCTGTCCGAAATCTATTTCGAGAGTTGGCTGAGTAGCTTCAATTCTTTTCCTAATATCATCTATAACCTCAACAGTGGTTCTTTGCCTGTCGTTTCTCAACTGTATCAGAAAATCACCATCGTTAGCTTCGGTAATGAAAAACCCCATCTCAGCGCCTGTCCTTCGCGAATATGTCTCAACTTCAGGAATAGTGACAATGATTTTTTCCACTTCAATAAGTATCCTGTCAGTCTCTTCAAGCGATGTTCCCGGAGGAGATTTATAATCAAGGACTATTGAACCTTCATCCATTTCAGGGAGAAAGCCTGTCTCCAATCGTGGAAGAATGTAAAAGATTGAAGCCATGAGGAATAAGATAACCAGAATGCTTAATATTGGTCTTCTTATAAAAAAACTCACCCAGTTCCTTGTTCTTGTTAGTTTTACCTTCTCTTTCATTCTTTGAGGAAACAGCGACCTCACCTTTGAGAACCATATATAAATAACAGGCAGTCCGATCCATGTAACAAAAAACGAACATACCAGGGTTATTATCATTGTATTTGTAAGCACATTGAAATAGGCTCCGGCAACACCTCCCAGCAACATAAAGGGTATAAATATCACTATTGTGCTTATTGATGATCCGATCATCGAAGGCAAAAGGTAATTAATTGCTTGCTGTACAAGCTGATTTGACTGCCTTTCAGGAAACTCCTCATGTGTTCTGTGGATCTGTTCCACTACTACTACAGCATCATCAATAATTAACCCGATAGCAGCTGCAATAGCACCGAAAGTCATAATATTCAGCGTATATCCAATGCTGTATAATACAATAATTGTCAGAAATAATGTGACTGGGATTGTAACAAGTATTGTGGAGCTGGCTCTGAAAGAGCGCAGAAACAATATAGCAACAAGTATTGCAAGAAAAAGACCCAACCAAAGACTATCATTAACACTTTTAATTGCCCTGTTAACAAAATCGGCCTGATCGTAATATAAAGAAATGTGAACATCGGGGGGCAGTATTTTTTCAAGTTCTTTTTTCTTAGATGCAACCTCCTTCGAGATATTAATAAGGTTTGCATTCGGCTGTTTCAGTATCGCAACAAGAAGACCCTGGCGACCATTAGCATTGATCCTTGTATATTCTGTTCTCTCTCTGACATTTATATCAGCAACATCCTTAAGTTTTATTATTCTTTTTCCATCATTCCTCAGAACTACATTTTCAACGTCAGCCAGATTATAAAGCCCTGCATCGGTGATGTTCAGATATAATCGGCGATAATCCGACAGAAAACCATTTGATGTTATGAAGTGATTCTGGTTGAGCATATCCCTTATTATTTCCGGGGTTATTGAAAATGTGCTCATTTTAAGCTGATTAAGCTCAATCCAGTACTCTTTGGTTTTTCCACCTATAATACCAACCGAAGATACACCATCAATTTGTGATAGAAATGGTTTAATAATATATGTAGCAATAAGGTTGAGTTCTATAGGTGTTTTTGTATCGCTTTCAACTGTAAATCCTATAACAGGCAGTATAGATGGATTCATCTTTTCAACCTGTATGGTTACATCTGCCGGAAGCTGGTTTTTGATCTGTGATATTCTTGATTCCAGCATTTGCTGATTGACATCTATATTAGCATCCCAGTTCAGAAAAGCAGATATTTCACAAGTTCCCCTGCTGGTTGCACTCCTTAATATTCTAAGATCAGGAATCTTTTTTATGGCATCTTCAATAGGTCGCGTTACTGTAACCATCATCTTATCGACCGGTTGTTCTCCATTATCAGCAATGACTTTAATTTTAGGGAATGTGATCTCAGGGAAGAGCGATACCTGGATATGCCCGTAAAGGAATATTCCACCGGCAATAATTACTGCAAGAATAACAGTTATAGGATTTTTATATGAAAGGAAGAAATTTTTCATATTGTTACTCCTCTATAATTTCTATCCTGGCAGTATCAGCTAACCCATAATTACCTGTTAACACTATTTTGTCTGATGAAAGGAATTTTGGTTCGGTAATCTCTACTTCATCACTGTTTTCAAAACCTTTCCTTATAACAACCTTAACAGCAGTACTGTCGTTCATCAGTTTCATTACCCAGAATTCAGATTGAGTCTCATCTCCCAATACTGCCTTCTTTGGTAAGACCAATGCGTTATCACTGGTAGATTTGATCAGCCTTATAGTGGCAATCAGGTTAGCAGGTAGCCGGCTAACTGAAAATGGCCTTACTATATATCTGATAGTCTGCGATTGTATATCCATCTCCGGAAGCTTTCCTGTAATAGTCCCTTTTATTATTCTGGTGTCCGGAAGAGTGACACTGCAATTAATATTTTTCTCAATAAGCCGGTTAAGTTCAAAAGGTACTTCAAGGATAAAAACCAGACTGTTCTGTTCAGACACTACTGCAAGCTCATCACCCTCCTGAACAAAGTCGCTTTTTTGAAATGACACTGAACTAATCACACCTTCTTTATGTGAAGAAATATTTATTAATCCATTAAAAATCAGGCTGCTGTCACTATTATGATTCTTGTTAAGGGCCATTGCCTCGCGTGTTCTGATAGAGAAAATCTGCTGACCATTTGAAATATAATCGCCTGGGTTAACTGATATTTTTTCAATTATTCCTGTAATAGTTGCCCTGATAATACTTTTATTCATGAACATCGATACAGCTGGCAGATCGACAGTTGAAGTGACCGATTTGAATGTGACGGGAACAATAGTTACCGGTGTTGTTGCTTCAATAACCTCTTCTGAAGTTTCGGCAACTTGATTACATGATACTAATATTGCAGTTGCGCCGGTAATCAGAATAAAGAAAAGTTGAGTTCTAATTCTTGTTAACATAGAAATACTATTTATTGAGTCATAAGGAAATTCATTTCGTTTATAACCTGCAGCTTCTGTATACTAATTAGGTTCAGATTTCTGCTGGTTGTCTTGAAGTTTTTAATTGCATTAATATATTCAGTCATCTGGATAATTCCTGATTCAAGCTGTTGTTTAAGGGCTTTAACTAACTGATCACTGGTCTGAAGTTGCTCCTTCATCCTTTCGGACAGCTCATTCAGCGAGTTAAGCTCAATATTAAATTGTTTGAACTGTTGAGAATATTGTTTACGGAAATTATTCTCATAGCCCTGTCTGCTGCTTTCATTATATTCAAGCTTCTGTTTTTCGATATCTCTTTGCTTTCCGTCGTAAATAGGGATATTCAGGCTTAAACCGGCACTATATCCGGCATGTTTATAGAAGTTAAAAGGATCATGTGTTAAGATACCTGCATCAGCAAACCAGCTGACCTTTGGTTTATATCTTATATCGATGGCAAGTTTTTCATTTTCAATCTTTATGCTATCAATTTTATATTGAATATAAGAAGGAGTCTTCTCAATTTTCGGAATGCCACTTATATCTATTTGGGGGACAATCAATTCATACGATGAGGAGTCATTTAATCCGCAAAGTTGGTTAAGAAACATAAGCTCTTTCCTATACTGATTTTTAAGCTGGTTAACCAGTATCTCCTGAGACTGGGTCTCTACTAATAAAGAGAGATAATCGGTCTGCTTGCAAATGCCATTTTTTACAAAATCTTTTACTATTTTATTTTCTTTATAGAATAGATCGAGGAATGTTGTATTAAATAAATAATCGTCGTAGTTGTAAAATGTTGCAAGATATTGAGTTGTTATAATTCTGTTTAATTCAGCTGTTGATATCTTTGAAGCGTTTAAGATAGATTGCTTTCGCAGGTCTGTTGCAGCATATTTATTGTTTAATTCCCTTTTATTGAAAATATTCTGAGATACTCCCATAACTGCCATATAATTTCCACCATCGGTTATTACTTCGTCATATCCGAAGTTTCCATAGAGAGGTGAGTATTGCAGTTGTGTTTTTGCTTCAACAAAGGGCTTCTTTGTAGCCCTTATTAGGAGACTATCAGCGATTGCGGAATTTAACCGGTTTCTGTATTCATTTAGTAATGGACTGTTTCTAAGGCCTTCCGATAAATAAAATTCCAGATTACGTGTCTGACAATGAGTAATTAACGTTAAGCTGGAGAGAAGCAAGATCAGATAAATCCTTTTATTCATAATAATATACTATATATAGTACAAACAATGCAATATAAATAAACTTACTATCAAAATTGAAATATTATTCCGAAGGATTTTTTTTTAACAACACATCTTATAGACAGTTCAAATTCCTTTTTTATTCAGATCAATTGATTTTTTATATGAAAAATCCGTTTTGCTTTTATGGTTATTAAGAGGAATTATACGTTCATTTATTGCGTCGAGTATCCAGTCAGGTTGAGGGAAGAAATATTCCTCCATTTCATATGCAGGGGTTATCCAGTTACGGGAGCCAACCACAACAGGGGGTGCATTGAGATAGTCAAATGCCAGCTCTGTAAGTGTCTGAGCCATCTCCTTAAGGAATGAACCGCGGGAAGAGGCGTCACTTGTAAGTACTATCCTGCCTGTTTTTTTAACAGACTGAATGACAGGCTCATAATTGAAAGGAACAAGTGACCTCGCATCAATAATCTCAGCATCCAGACCATATTTTTCCTTGAGTGTATCTGCAACTTTTATAACAGGATATAGTGTTGCCCCTATCGAAAGAATGGTTATATCGGAACCACTTCTTTTAATATCAGGTTCGCCAAAAGGAATCTCATAATATTCTTCGGGAACCCCACCTTTATGAAACATCTCTCCAATATCATAAATTCTCTGACTTTCGAAGAAAATAACCGGATCGGTTCCCTGCAAAGCAGTGTTCATTAATCCTTTGGCGTCATATGGTGTGGCAGGAAAAACAACTTTCAGTCCGGGAATATGGGCTGTCAGCGATGACCAGTCCTGAGAATGTTGAGCTCCATATTTTGAACCTACTGAAACCCTTATAACTACGGGCATTTTAATAATATTTCCACTCATAGCCTGCCATTTAGGCAACTGGTTGAATACCTCATCACCGGAGCGGCCAAGGAAATCGCAATACATTATTTCAGCTATTACACGTCCTCCGCACATACCATAACCAATAGCTGTTCCAACTATTGCTCCTTCTGAAATAGGGGAGTTAAACAGTCTGTGGTAGGGGAGTGCTTCTGTGAGTCCACGGTACACGGCAAACGCTCCGCCCCAGTCGCGGTTTTCTTCACCCCATGCTGCAAGAGTAGGATCTTTATAGAAGCGATCAATGACTGCCTCAAAGATCCCATCACGAAGCTGGAAGAGTCTTGCTTTGGAAACAGGATTACCATCCTTGCCAATATAGAATCTCTCTTTGTTTTTAAGTGATTTGACGCGGGGATTTTCTTCAATGGGGAGAAGTACATCAGGAATACCCTCTTCCATTCTGTCGGCAGATCCGTTTGAGAACATCATCCTGCCTATTGAATCAGGGTCTTTCTGCATATCCAGTCTTGGTGAAATCGTATCATCTATGCTGAGTTTCAGGATATGTGTAAGCAATTCTTTTGTGTTATTTCCTATCTCATCAAGTTGTTCCTGGTTTACAATTCCTGCAAGGACAAGTGATTTACCATATGCGATAATTGAATCTTCCTGCTGCCATGCTTCGATCTCCTCTTTTGATCGGTACGATGAAGCATCAGAAGGAGAATGTCCGCTTATCCTGTAGGTAAGAGTGTCGAGCAAAACCGGACCGTTTTTTTCTTTTAATATCTGCTTTTTACGTCTGAAAGCATCGATAACAGCCAGCGGATTGTAACCATCAATACGTTCGGCATGCATCATTTCAGGATTAACCCCTGCACCGATACGAGCAAGAATGTCATACCCCATGGTCTCGCCCATTGTCTGTCCACCCATCCCGTATAAATTATTCATGAAGTTGAATATTAATGGTAAGCCACCTCTGAATTCACCATCCCAGAGAGTCTTGTATTGATCCATGGTTGCGAAGGTGATTCCTTCCCATACAGGTCCGCAGCCCATGGAAGCATCACCGATGTTACATACAATGATACCTGGTTTCCGGTTAATCTTTTTATAAAGAGCGGCCCCGACAGAAATGTCACCGGAACCACCAACAATTGCATTATTAGGATAGATACCGAAAGGCGTAAAAAAAGCATGCATAGATCCACCTAACCCTTTGTTGAATCCGTTTTTGCGTGCAAAGATTTCAGCCAGTGCCCCATATAACAGGAAATGGATAGCAAGATCTTTTATATTACCCTGATACCCTTTTTCAACAACTTTCAATGCAGCGCCTCCAAAGTAATTTCTCATAACGGAGTAAAGATTATCTTCATCAAGCCGGTGTATAGCTGACAATCCTTTGGCGAGAATCTCTCCATGGCTACGGTGTGACCCGAAAATATAATCATCAACCTCGAGGGTATAAGCCATCCCCACGGCTGAAGCCTCCTGCCCGATAGAGAGGTGTGCCGGTCCAGGATGGTTATAAGGGATACCATTATATTCATTAGTTGTCTTAATCAGGTTTAGCATAGTTTCAAATTCCCTGATAACCACCATATCGTGGAATATTCTTAAAAAATCTTCCTTGCTGAATATTTTCTTTTCTTCTTCAATAGATTTATTATACTGATTTACAGGAATTTTTTCGAATTCTATGAACTGTGGTTGCCTGACAACCTTTGGATTAATGTTTTGACTTTTTGGCATTTTTGCTTGTCTTTATATCTGATTGTCTTTATGTCTGATTGTCTATTGTCAATTGTTTAATTGGGGGGCAGGTTAGTACCTGAATCTCTCAATCTGACTCTTTATTTCCTTTAGGAACATGGTGGCCGGACCGCCGTCAATAGCCCTGTGATCGTAAGTAAGTGATAATCCTATATATGGAACAAAACCAAATATGTTATTACCCATATCGGCAGGACGATTTATTATTGTGCAGACACCAAGGATAGCTGCCTGGGGGAGATTGATAACAGGAGTAAACATTTCGACGCCATAGTTGCCCAGATTTGAAATGGTAAATGTTGCTGCAGTACTTTGAATCAATTCCGGATCTACAGCTCCTTTTCTGCATGTTTCAGCAAGAGTTTTTAACTCCTTTGATAAACTGATCAGGTTCATATCGCTGGCATTTTTCAATGCAGGAACCATTAGTCCCCGTGGAGTATCCACAGCTAAACCAAGGTGGACTTTATGAAAGGTTCTGATCCGGTCATCGAGAAAATGGCTGTTGGTTTCAGGGTATTTCTCAAGCGCCCTTATCACACACCAGCATATCATATCATTAAGGGTGATATCCTGAACTGGGGACCCTGATGATATTATATTTTTAATCTTCTGTCTTTCTTCAAGAAGTAACCTTACATCTGCGCTCATATGATGAGTTACCTGAGCTGAGTTCTGCAATGAGTTATGCATCGCCTTTGCAATAAGTTTCCGCACATTGCTCAATGATTGTTCACTGTATTCATCTCCCGTTGCATGAACCATTTTAGCAGATGACAGAGCTTTCTCAATATCGTTTGTTATGATCCTTCCATTTGGGCCTGAGCCTTGTATGTTATTGTAATTTAGATTCTTATCGATAGCAAGAAGCCTTGCCCTGGGAGAAATCCTGATTTTCCCGTTTGAACTGCTATCTATTAGGTTTTCCCCTTCAACCCCTTCAACCCTTTCAACCCCTTCAACCTCTATAGCTTCAGAAATAGTTTCATGAACAGTTTTCTGGCTTTGAATAAAAGAGTCTGTCGCTTCTCCTTCTTTTCCTATCACTGCTACATTTACCAGTACCGGTACTTCGGCACCCTCATCAAAGAATTGATCTAATAGTATCCCCTCTTCAGGAGATTCAAGGTCAAAGGCAGCCTTGTCAGTCTCATAGGAGAAAAGAAGATCGCCAACTGAAACACTTTCTCCTTTTTTCTTGAACCATTTCGTAATTATACAAGTCTCAACCGACTGGCCCTGTTTTGGCATTATGACCGCTATTGCCATTTTTAATAAAGTATTAAGTTATGATGTTGAAAATGTTGCACTTCGACAAGCTCAGTGCTGAAAATGTTGTAATGTTGAAAAATTGTAACTAATATTTGACTTTTTAACTTCCGACTTCCGACTTCCGACTTCTGTCTCCTGTCTCCTGTCTTCTGTCTTCTGTCTTCAATATTAACTTATTATAATAAGTAAACTAAGCAAATATATATATTTATTGATAGTGCTATTAATCAGTGATTACAAAAATATAATATTTAACTTGTATTTACAAGTAAAAATATATATATTTACATAATATACTAAAAATACTTAAAGTGAGCTAGAGTATGGAGTGACTAAAGTTAAAATCTCAATAATGAATAATCCTAAATCCATTCCTCAGTACCGGAGGCTATATGAGATTCTCAGGAAGCATATTCTCGATGGTGTTTATAAAGAGGGCGATCTGTTGCCATCAGAGAATGAGTTGTGCAAGATATATGGCATGACACGTCCAACTGTTCGGCAATCGCTAAGTACACTGGCACAGGGTGGGTATATTATAAAACATCAAGGGAAAGGTAGTATTGTTCATCACTTTTCAAAAGAGATTGGTATTCTATCTATCTCTGGTACAACATCTGCAGTAGCTGATCGTAACCTGAAAACAAAGATCATTATAAAACCAGTACTAATGCCATGGCCAGATGATTTTATGTTTACACTTACTGGGCTGGAAATTGAATCAGGTTGTATTTACATGGAAAGGCTCAGGCTCCTCGACGATGTCCCCATATTCTACGATATCAGTTATTTAGCTAATATTAATCTGCCCAGAATCACATCACGGCAATTTGAAAACAGATCACTCTTTCAGATATTGAGAGACCATTACAGTATTGAGATAAAAGGAGGTACTCAAAGGATCAAAGCTATCCAATCTACAGTTAAAATCAGCAGGTTTCTATATCTGAAGAAAGATCAGCCTGTACTCCATCTCGAAAGAAAAATGGAAACAAACAACCCCACACTTTTTCTCTACTCCTCAATTTTTTGCAACACAGAAAAATATTCTATTTTCGGTAGGTTTTGATTATCAGAGTCAGGGCATTCAAATGAAATGGCATAATGTGTAATGGTTGTTGTGCATGAATTTAAATAATTGTTATTGTAAAAGAAAAAAGTTTAAATTTATAGCTGATAACTTTCCTGTCTGATTATAATAATGTTAGTATATATTTAATTTTATCTAGAAAGAAAAGCAAACTTATGAAAGATCAAAAAAAAATGTGGTCGAGACGGCAGTTTCTCGGTTCTACAGCACTGGGGATGGCCGGTTTAGCAGTAATTCCAGTATTAACAACTTCGTGTAAAACAAAAACAAGTGCAAGTACTGACATAAGGCTCGGATTTATCGGCATGGGTCGTCAATCAATGTTTCTTCTGAATGGATTCCTGCAGATACCTGGTGTTCAGGTTCTGGCAGGTTGTGATGTATATGGCATCAAAAGGAAACGTTTTGAAAAGAGGGTAACAGAGTTTTATGCAAAAGCCGGACAGGAAGCAAAGGTTGATACTTATGAGAAGTTTGAGGATCTGTTGGCCAGAGAAGATATTGATGCTGTTGTTATTGCCGTTCCAGATCATTCTCATGCCAGGATAGCTATTGCAGCATGCAAGGCAGGAAAAGATATTTATCTTGAAAAACCAATGACATTTACAATCAGGGAAGGTCAGGAATTAAAGAAGGCAGTCCGCGAGAATAACAGGGTTTTTGGACTCGGCAGTCAGCAGCGTTCTGATCCGGGTTTCCAGCATGCCGTTAATCTTGTACAGACAGGCGCTCTGGGAAAAATTACTCTGGTTAATGCTTATGTAGGAGCTCCTCCGACACCTTATAATTTACCTGAAGAGCCAATACCTGCTGATCTTAACTGGGATATGTGGTTAGGTTCGCTCCCTGAAGCAATCCATTTTAATAATGAGCTGGATCCTCCTATTTCGCTTGACCCTCCGGAAGATGAGAAAATATGGGGAGCATGGCGCTGGTATAAAGAGATGGGCGGCGGATTTACCACCGACTGGGGAGCTCATATGTTTGATATTGCACAGTGGGGACTTGGAATGGACCGCAGTGGTCCCGTTGAAGCTTCACCTATTGGCGATGGCACTGAATTTATGTCATTTAAATATGCTGATGGTGTGGTTATGACCTCTGAACCATTTGACGAGAAGATGACAAAAGGGGTGAAGTTCTGGGGAGAAGATGGATGGATAGAAGTCTCAAGAGGATACTTCAACGCTTCTGATCCAAAATTCATGCCAGCAGAATCTGTTGTTGAAGAAGGGCCTTATGAAACTAAAATACCCCATCAGATTAACTTTATAGAATCAGTTAAATCACGCCAGGATCCTGTCGTTCCTGTTGAGATAGGCCATAGTAGTTGTATAGTTTGCACCTTAGGAAACATAGCTTGCGATCTAAAAAGGAGTGTTAAATGGAATCCGGAAACTGAAACATTTGTGGATGATACCGATGGAGCAGCAACTGCAAAAATGCATTATCAGTATCGTGAAGGTTATAAACTGGTTTAATTAAAATCCATCTTTCACAAATATTTTTTACCTCTCCCCAACCCCGAACGAAGCATCGGGGAACAGGGGGGTGAGGTGAGATATCAGGAGAAAAGCAGGTATGCTTATTTAACTTATTGGTTGTCATATATTTATAATTAGTGCAATGAGATATTCTAAATTGCTGGTTTTGATAACTATTGTAGTCATCATCTTTAACGGTTGCACTAGTACAAGAAACGACCCTTTTATCATTTCTGCACCTGCAGAAAGTCTATATACATCAATTAATATAGAAGGTATTACCGTGATACCTAATGGGCGTTTACTCACACCTGCCGGAAAAAACCTTGTTGTTGCGCCTCATCCTTTCGGACTTGCTCTTAGCAGGAACGGAGAAATAGCTGTAACAGCCAATTCAGGTGTTAAACCTTTGTCAATTTCTATAATAAGGAATCTGAATTCATCTCCTGAGGTCATACAGGTACCTCCTGGGTTCTCTAATGACGCAGGGGTGCTTGAATCGGTTTTTATGGGATTGGCCATTTCCCCAGGGAATGATAAGGTATATGTTGCATCAGGTCAGGGCAATAGCATTCTTATTTTTGACCTGCAAACAGGTATTAAAGTCGACTCTGTTGATTGTTCTGTTTCTGAGGATGGTACAAAATTTCCCGATGGCTATATAGGTGATATGACCTTATCCAAAGATGGAAATTACATCTTTGCTGTGGACCAGACAAATTTTCGTCTTGTAATTGTTGATACCCGTAAAATGCAGGTTATTAATTCGGTACCTGTTGGACGTTATCCATTTGGTGTTGCTCTAACAAATGATGAGAAAAAGGTATATGTTGCAAATGTTGGTATGTTCCAGTATAGCAAAATCGGGAATATTGAAGAGACTGCAGACTATAAAAGAGCTTTAGATTTTCCTGCTTTCGGTTACAATACTGATGAGATGAGGAACGGGATTATTTCCGATTCACTAATCATTCCGGGTCTTGGAGACCCAAATAGTGATATGGCTGTTTCTGTATGGGCTATTTCTATAGAAGATATAACTAACCCAATGGTAACTGCTAAAATTAAAACCGGGAACCTTGTTGATCAGATAGTTGATGGTATTTCTGCTGTCGGAGGATCCAGCCCAAACTCGCTGATTGCCACAAAAGACTGGATATTTGTGAGCAATGGCAATAATGACAATATAACCGTTATTGACATTAAAAATGACTCTATTGTCAGAGATATATTTTTAAAACCTGTTAATGCACTAAAACATTTCAGAGGAGTTATCCCGTTCGGATTAGCAGTCTCACCTGATGAAAAACAACTATATGTAGCTGAAGCAGGGATTAACGCAATAGGGGTTATTGACCTTCCCTCATTTACGGTTACTGGCCATATACCTACAGGTTGGTTCCCTTCAAAACTGAAAGTAACTCCTGATGGTAAAAATATTATTGTTACTAATGCAAAGGGTTATGGGAGTGGTCCTAACGGTGGGGAAAATTTTATTGAAGGAGGTGAAGGTACTTATATCGGTAATCTTATGAAGGGTACAATTGCTATAATTCAAATCCCATCTAAAAAGGAGCTAAAGAAGATGACCGCCAAGGTGATTAGCAATAATTTCCACAGGGAGAAGGCAGGATCGTTATTAAAAACCCGTAAGGATAATCCTATCCCACTTTATGGGGGGCAAAAGGATTCTCCTATTAAGCATATTGTATTTATATCAAAAGAAAACCGTACTTATGATGAAATATTCGGACAGGTGAAGAAAGGAGAAGGGGATCCTTCTATAGCACGATATGGTTATAATGTCTCCTTTTCAAACAGCGACAGAACAAGAATAGTAGAAGATGCCACAGTGATGGCTAATCATCTTAAACTGGCTTCACAGTTTGCTATTGGGGATAATTTTTATGTTGACTCTGATGTTTCAGCCGATGGTCACAGATGGCTGGTAAATACATATCCAAATGAATGGGTAGAAACTTGTACTCCTGCCAGTTATGGAGGTAATAGGGAATATAATCCTGCTTCAAAAGCTCCTGGAAGTCTTGGTATGAATGGCGCAGCGGGAGCTATATACCCTGAAGATTATAATGAGTCAGGTTCAATGTGGGATCATCTTGAACGGAACAGTATCGACTTTTTTAATTTTGGTTTCAGTGTAATGTTTGAGCCGGCATTTTATGATGAGTCGTTCAAATATACCGGTATAAAACAGTTTGCTAACTTTCCTGTTCCGACACCAATATTCAGCAAGACATCAAGACAATACCCAACTTATAATACTTCAATTCCTGATCAGTTCAGGGTAAGCCAGTTTATTAATGAGTTTGACGAGAAGTGGATGACAGGAGATAAACCAATGCCTCAGATGCTTACCATCATTATTCCTAATGATCATGGAGCTGGTGAACGGCCTGATGCAGGTTATCCTTTCAGAGAAAGTTATATGGCAGATAATGATCTGGCTGTTGGCAGGATAGTTGAGTTCTTATCTCACACTCCATACTGGAAAAATATGGCTATAATTATTACTGAGGATGATGCACAGAATGGTGTTGATCATATTGATGCACACAGAAGTATTCTGATGGTTATTTCACCTTATTCTCAAAAAGACTATGTGAGTAAAGTGCATTACAGTTTTGGTAGTATCTTTAAAACATTCTGGAATATCCTGGGACTCCCTTATTTGAATCAATATGATGCCGGCGCAACTGATTTATCAGATATGTTTACCGGAGTTCCTGACTTTACTCCATATAATGCAATACCCTCCGATATCAGAATATTTGATCCACAGAAAGCATTGACTCCACTTGATGAAAATTTTAACTGGGATTCACTTTTCGAATCGCCGATACTTGATGATCCGAAAGAGATGATAAAAGATCAAAAGGAAAAAGCAGAATACAGGGTGGAGGATCAAAAGAAAAAGTAAAAGATATTTAGTGATATAAAAAAAAAGGCTGAACATTAATGTTACAGCCTTTTGGTGTTAGTTTGAGTAAGATTAATCTACTCTTTTTACATTGACGGCGACAGGTCCTTTTTCTCTCTCTTCAACTTCAAATTCAACTGCCTGGCCTGCCTCAAGTTCGGTATGGGAAACTTCTAAACCAGATCGGTGGATAAAGATATCCTTTTCATCAACTGTCTGAAGGAATCCATAACCTTTTACTCTGTCATACCATTTAACAGTACCTTTCATAGTTTTAATTTTTTGTTTCCTACCTGTAGCTGTCTCTTCTGTTACCACCGCCACCTCTGTGGTCATCTCCTCCTCTGAAATTACTTCTTCTGTCTGTCCTTTCAATGGATTCATTAACAATGATGTTTCTGCCGCTAACTTCAGCTCCATTCAATTCTTCGATAGCTTTTTTTGCTTCAGCTTCATTCGGCATCTCAACGAAACCAAATCCTTTGCTTTTCCCAGAGTATTTGTCAATAATGATTTTTGCGGATGTTACTTCGCCATACTCTTCAAAGATTTCTTTTAATTCTGCTTCATTCATTTTAAAATGAAGACTTCCTACGTAAATGTTCATAATTCAATAATTAAAGTATTTATAAAACAGGGACAAAGGTCACATTTATTTTTGAAAACAAAAAATAAATAGTCATAATATATTGTATTTTAATGGTTTTTTGGTCCAGATGTCATTTGAAAAACATTTTAGAGCAATGTTTCATAGTCATTACTTCGTTCCTCAACCAGTTGCCCGTTGCCCTTCCTACTTCCTGTTCCTGATGTAGATATGTTTAATATGATTCTGCCCTGATTCCCTTTCATCTATCTCAAAATCAAGAGATCTGATAAGCGGAGTGAGCTTTGGAAACCCAAAATTCCTTGGATCAAAATCAGGTTGCTTTTTCAGTATAAGGTTGCCAACATCACCTAGATATGCCCAGCCATTTTCATCTGCAATATCTGTGATTGAAGAGGCAATCAGCCTTTTAACGATCCTGGTTGGTTCAAGTGGATCACTATCTTCTGTTTTTTTCTTTTTTACTACCGGTTTCCCTCTTCTTTTTGGCTCTGCCTGAGGTTCTCCAACAGCCGTTGAAGTGATTATTTCAAGGTATATGAATTTATCACATGCAACTATAAAGGGATAGGGCGTCTTTTTTTCACCAATACCAATAACTTTCATACCAGCTTCCCGTAACCTTGTGGCCAGTCGGGTGAAATCACTGTCGCTTGAAACAATACAAAAGCCATCTATCTTGCCGGAATAGAGTATGTCCATGGCATCAATAATCATAGCTGAGTCGGTGGAATTCTTACCCTTGGTATAACCGTACTGCTGAACAGGTGTTATGGCATTCTCCAGTAAAACGGATTTCCATCCTGCAATAGTCGGTTTTGTCCAGTCTCCGTAAATTCTTTTAAATGTGGGAGTTCCGTACTTTGCTATCTCTTCCAGCATCCCCTTTACATTACTGTAAGGAATATTGTCGGCATCAATTAAAACAGCCAGACGTAAATCGTTTAATGTATGCATAATTCAGTTTAGGTTAACTGACTGCAATTTAACACTTTTTTCCCGTTATCTCTGTAATGTTGAGCCGGAGTTTAAGTTGTCATATCATATAAAAATGAAGAATTTTATTAACTTTGCTTCTGCCCTGAAAATGGGTATAAATCTAATCAAAACCAATTAATATGGGAAAAGGTGATAAAAAATCAAGAAGAGGTAAAATAATTCTTGGCACTTTTGGCGTTAGACGTCCCAGGAAGAAAGCAAATAAACCTGAAATTAAGCCGGCAAAAGTTATAAGAGCGAATGAAAAGAAAGATATTAAGCCTGTAAAAGAGGTTAAAGAAGTAAATGTGATTAAAGAAGAAACTGTTGCAAAAGTGCCAATACCAGCAAAAGAGATTAAAGAAGTGAAGGTGGTTAAAGAAAAAACTGTTGCAAAAGCGTCGAAGCCTGCAAAGGGAAAGAAAGAAGTTAAAACGCAAGTAAAAGTGGAAAAGACTCCTAAGGAGACAAAACCTAAAAAAGAGAAGAAGAACTAAAATACATATATATCGAAATCTTTAGGATAGTTGTATTTATTCTATTCTTAAAGAAGACTTTAAGTATTATCTTCACTCCTGAAAACTTAAGTTGCTCGTGCCATCGTACACTCTAATTATTATTGTCTTACAATAAGCCAGTTATAATCTTCAGGATCGATTACAGCATTAATGATTACCGGTTCGTTAACTGAGAGTGCCTCAATTATTACTCTTCTCATACTTTCGGGTGAATCAGCCTTTAATACTTTAACACCAAGAAATATATCAGCACCGAACAGATCACCCTGATATAGTATTGTTCCATATGGTGAAATGTTTTTCCATGACTGTTTAACTTTTATCAGGTTAAGCTCGCTATCTGAAAAAACCACAACAATAACAGGTAAATTGTATCTTCTGGCAGTTATCATCTCTCCTGCCATCATCAAGAAGCCACCATCTCCCGTAATACAAACAACAGTTGCTTCAGGATTATGCATCTGGGCTGCCATAGCAGCTGGGATGCCGAAACCCATACCTGACCAGCCGTTTGACATGATGATCTTTCCTTTACCATGGGTTTGCCAGAATTGCCCTAAAAGATGAAGATGTGACCCGACATCAGCTGTGAGAATCACATCTTCAGGTAATTCATCCTGAAGGATGCTCAGAGCAGCAACAGGTCCAAAATGATTTGTAAAACCATTAAATACGGATATCATTTCATTACGTATTCCCTTGATGATACCTCTCTCGAATATTAATGAGCTTATATTCAGGTTTTTAAGAACACTGAACCATTCCTCAGGAGGTCCGGTATAGTTTAAAATGATACCTTCAGATGGCATATCCATTTCTGTGATATCAAAATGAATAAGAGGTACTTCCGGCATCCACGATTCGTAATTAAATTCTACAGGATCGTATCCTATACCAATAACCAGATCGGTCTTTTCAAATATGTTTTCAAGATAATCGCTTAGGGAATGGAACAACACTCCGGCATAGCATGGATGGTCTTCAGGGATCAATCCTTTAGCCATTGGCGTTATCACTACCGGCATCCTGTAAATATCGAGGAATTCCAGAAGTTTATTTTTTAAATCAAGCCTGGCAGCAGTGAGCCCTATTGCCAATAATGGATGTCGTGATATTTTAAGCTGAGGAATTATTTCCCGGATGTCATTATTATAACGTTTGGGATCATTATTGATTTTAGCTTTTGGTGTAGGATCTATTTCAGTGTCGGCAATGTCAGAAGGTAGTCCAATATGCACGGGACCCTGTTTCGATTCCTGACAAATTTTGAGAGCTGATTCCATAACATCCACTACATTTTCCGCACTTATCCTGTATGTTGCTTTAGTTAATGGTTCAAAGAGCTTCTGATGGTTGATATTCATTTGAGTAGTGCGGTCGATCATTAAATCATCCATTTCACTAGTGAAAACTATAACAGGAGATCTGTCAAGTAATGCTCCACCAACACCAGTAGCAATATTCGTTGCTCCCGGACCATAGGTAGCATGACAAATACCAGGTACCGATGTAAGTCTGGCTGATACATCTGCCATTATGCCTGCTGAAGCTTCGTTCGATGTTAGAATAAACTCTATGCCAACTGCCCTGAATGCTTCAAGGTATGGTATGGATGGTCCACCGGGTATACCGAATACATATTTTACACCGGCATTAAATAATTGGTTTGCAATATATTCCGCAATAGTCATGAATAACATATTGAACAATAGACAAAACTATTAAATATTATGGAGTCATCATATTAAAATGAATTCAAATTCTTAAACATTTACCTTAATGATTTTTTTCTGATATTTGCCAGCAAATAATTTTTCATTGAACAGTAAGGGAAACACTATTTTCTGGGCAATTATTGCCTGTCTGTTATGGTCGACTGCTTATGCAGGAATCAAACTTGGATTAAAATATGATACCCCATTCCATTTTGCCGGAGTGAGGTTTATCATTGCTGGAATTATGATCCTGCCTTTTACAGTCAAGCCCGCCTTGTATATTAAGATGATCAGAGAACACTGGAAGGTTTTTGCATTAGTAACACTACTTCAGACAGTGATCAATTATACCCTGTTCTATCAGGGAATGAGCCTTGTTCCGGGTGCATTGGGAGCAGTAATAGTTGGCTCCCAACCTCTTGTTACTGCAGTTGTTGCAGCGATAATGCAAAAAGACGATAGATTGACAAGGGGGAAAATTATTACAATAATATTTGGTATCTCTGGAGTAATCCTTATTAGTGCAGGAAGACAAGCTTTTAAATTAGGAACCTTAATAGAGCTTTTAGGTGTTTTTTTGATTCTAATTGCTAACATTGCCACGGCTACAAGTAATGTTATTGTATCCCTCAGGAGCAAAGGGATTAATCCTTTAGTACTGAGTTCGGCATCTCTTCTTACGGGCGGGTCGCTTATTTATCTATTGTCAATTTCGGTCGAAGGTCCTCCGGGTCCACGACCATTTGAGTACTGGATGATTTTGTTGTGGCTCAGCTTTATGGCAGCGTTTGCATTTTCATTATGGTTTAGATTGTTGCAACGACCTGGAGTAAAAGTCTCCGAGCTTAATTTATGGAAGTTCATTATCCCTGTTGTTGGTGCCATCTTAAGCTGGCTACTTGTACCTGATGAAAAGCCTGAGTGGCTTACAGTTGCAGGTATGATAATAATAACTATTTCATTGGTAATGTTTTATAGAAGTACAAACGAAGTTCATTCATCATAATAATTTAACTTGCAGATATGCAAAAAAGACTCAAAGCCCTAAGTTATTTCACAATATTCTGGCTGGTATTTTTCTTTATTGCCAGGCTATGCTTTATCCTGGCTCAATTCCATCAATCATTTCAGAATAGTTTTGCGGATCTATCAGCTACTTTTTGGAATGGAGCTAAACTAGATATCTCTACAACAGGATATTATTTACTTCTTCCTGTTTTATTGGCTATACCCGGAATGTGGTTTAATGGTAACTGGTATAAGGTTAGCATCAGATGGTATTCATATCTGTTAATTGTTTTTTCATCAATAATTGTAGTTTCTGATGCTAATCTCTATTCCTACTGGGGGTTCAGAATGGACTTTACACCTATGTTATATCTTAAAACACCGGGAGAAGCAATGGCTTCCGTTAGTACATTTAAGATTATTATGTTTTTTATTACTATTGGTTTACTCTCCTCGTTCTTTATTTTCTTTTATAATAAACTTATTGACAGAATGTTCACTGGTTTCGAGAGAATACGTTACTGGCTTCCGGGGATCCTTTTTTTCATGATTCTATGGGGAGCGCTAATAATACCAATTAGAGGGGGATTTGGAGTGGCTCCTATTAATGCAGGATCGGTATATTTCAGTAAAAAAATGTTTCTGAACCATACTGCAGTAAATGCAATCTGGAATGTTGGTACTACTGCGTTCACGCAAAAACCTGTAAAAAATCCATATGAATTCGGGGATATAATAGCTGCAACAGCTCTTGTTGATTCTCTGACCACTAAAACCGGAATTTCTGAGAAAGTCCTTAACACTACTCAACCTAATATTATTATTTTAGTTCTTGAGAGCTTTAGTGGTTACCTGATAGGCCCACTTGGGGGAGACTCATTAGTAACTCCTAATTTCAACAGGTATGTAAAAGAGGGAATTTTGTTCTCTGAATTTTATGCTTCAGGTACCCGTACCGATAAGGCAATGCCTGCGATTCTGAATGGTTACCCGGCACAACCTGCACAATCAATTATTAAAGAGCCAAAAAAGAGTCAGACCTTATCAAGTATTGTGAAAATACTGATTGAAAACGGTTACAATAGTTCATTCTGGTATGGAGGGGAGATTAATTTTGCCAATTTTAATTCTTTTGTGATTGGCTCAGGCTTTAACGAGATAATCACTAAGGACAATTTTGACCATGAAAATTATAACTCTAAATGGGGTGTTCATGATCATGTGTTTTTTGAAGCTCTGAAAGATTCTTTGGAAAAAATTAAGCAACCATTTCTAAATGTGTCACTTACGTTATCGAGCCATGAGCCATTTGATGTCCCAATGGAGACTGTTTTTGCAGGAGATGATAACATGACGAAATATAAAAATTCTGTTTATTACACAGATAAGTCTCTTGGCTCTTTTCTAGACTGGGCTAAAGAGAAGGAATGGTGGAAGAATACTCTTGTAATCATGGTAGCTGATCATTGTGGTAGGGTATCTGCAGATATGGCTATTTATTCTCAAAACATGTTCAAGATACCTATGTTATGGGTAGGAGGGGCATTATCGAAGCATGGCATCAGAATTGACAAGCTGGGAAGCCAGGTCGATATCCCTGTAACTCTTTTAAATCAACTTGGACTTGCGGGAAGTTTCCCATTTGCGAAAGATTTATTGTCTGATAAATCAAAATCATTTGCATTTTACACCTATAATGAAGGGTTTGGATTTATTACCGACAGCTCTGCATATATATATGATCATAAGCTCGGGGAATCGGTAGCTATAGAGGGAAAAGGAGTTGAATCATCTGAGATAAAAGGGAAAGCTTATCTCCAGGTTTTGTTTAATGATTATTTGAAAAGGTGAATATTTACCTGCTTGTTTTTTTGATACTACTGAATAAAAGCATTGAAGATTGATATGACAAAAAGACGCATCCCAAAAGCAGTTATAATGCTCGGAATTGTGAGCCTCTTCACAGATGCTGCATCAGAAATGATATACCCTCTTATTCCGGTATATATAGCAGCCCTTGGTTCTGGCGCAATTATTCTCGGGGTAATTGAAGGAGTAGCTGAAACAACTGCTTCAATGCTTAAACTGCTAAGCGGTATTTTATCAGATAAAATTGGCAAGAGGAAACTTCTTGTACTGATAGGATATTCAATTTCTTCTCTTGTAAGACCATTAACAGGTATAGTGACCTCAGCATGGGAGATCATTATAATACGAATGATTGATCGGGTTGGTAAAGGGATAAGAACGGCACCCAGGGATGCACTGATAGCATCATCGGTTGATGAAAGTATCAGAGGAAAATCTTATGGTTTTCACCGTGCAATGGATCATACTGGTGCGATAATAGGACCCGTTCTGGCGATTATTACACTTCTCATCCTTTTCCTGGGCTTTGAAATGAAAGATACACTTCTGGCATTAAGATGGACTTTTGTCCTTGCAATAATACCGGGTATTCTAGCTGTGTTAACAATCGTTTTATTTGTTAAGGAGTCTGCTCCAAAAGCCGGGAATGGAAAACTATTTGGATTTTCTCTTAAAAACTTTGATAAAAACTTCAGAAACTACCTATTAATAATGATACTGTTCACTATTGGAAATTCGTCTGATGCCTTCCTTCTTTTCCGGGTACAGGAGGCAATTCATAATAGTGGTTCAGTAGTAGATATAGTAAGCCGGATATCACCTCTTCATGATATGGTATCAAATTTTGGTGATGAGGCTGCTCAGTCACGGGTTATAAATATCCTTTTTTTACCATTAATATGGGCTTTCTTTCATCTTATTAAGGTTATCTTCTCAACTCCTTTAGGGACTCTGTCTGACAGGATAGGAAGGAAAATTGTAATTAATATCGGGTGGGCAATCTATGCCTTTGTTTACATCTCTTTTGCACTTATTGTGTTCTTGTCATCCGATCTTCAGGTTATTGCAACATTCATTCTCTTTGGAATTTATGCGTTGTTCTATGCTTTCACTGAGGGTGCAGAAAAGGCATTTGTAGCGGACCTCGTCAGCGATGAGAAAAGAGGAACAGCCTTTGGGTTGTTTAACTTTTCAATAGGACTGGGAGCATTACCTGCGAGTATTATTTTCGGATTCCTTTACAGTTTTTTTGATGTTAAGATACCCGGGTTTGGAGGTACAATTGCCTTTGGATTTGGTGGTACTATTGCGATCATATCTATGATCCTATTGGCTATAAAAGTAAAAGAGCCTTTAAAAGGCTCTCATTAAACTATTATTACTCTGAGTAATCATAAGGACTTATGCAGATAACCCATCGGCCGCCAAATGCTTGTCGACGGCGCGGAACAGAGAAGGCACAGATAACCACAAAGTTAGTAGCTATTAGCGGCTCTGTTTTTTCTTGTCTTTTCTGCCCCGTTTTTTATCCTTTTTGAAATCTCTGCTATAGTTTTCAGATCTGTCAGCTCTTCTTTTATCTGGTCTCCTGTCTGACCATTTAGCTGGTCTTCTACCTTCATTGTAGACTTGCTTCTGCTTATCAGTTTTCTCCTGGGCAATCTCTACTGCAACTCTACGCTCCATAAACTTCGCATTATTTAATGCTTCAATGAGGTAATCCGCAAAGCTAGCCTCAACTTCAAAAAAGGAAAATGACTTTAGAAGATCAATCTTCCCAATAGGCACTTTTTTGCCTTTGGTGTTTTGGTTAACAAGCTCGATAAGTTGCTCAGGATAAAAACCGTCAGTCTTTCCCAGATTTATAAACAATCTGGTATAATTGCCTGGATATTGCTCTCTGGAATCTCTTCTGCCGCCTGTCCGTCCAAAACTGCTTTCTCTCTCAGAAACAGGAGAGATGAGATCTCCTCCCTCACGGTAATCGTTCAGGAATCTGTTAAATTCAAGAGATACCACTCTTTTAAGAATTTCTTCTCTGTCAAGCACAGCCAGTTTCTCTTCAATCTCGGGGAGGAATTTTTCAATTTCGCGGTGATCAGTAACAACATTCTCAAGCTTATTAACCCAGTTGAATAACTGTTTTCCACATATCTCTGTTCCCGTCGGAATTGGCAAAGATTTAAAAGGTTTCTTAACCTTTCTTTCTATCTGTTGAAGAATATGCCTTTCGCGAAGGTGTACAAGAGAAAGTGATATCCCTGCTTTTCCTGCTCTTCCTGTGCGTCCGCTTCTATGTGTATATACTTCGGTATCATCAGGTAAACTGAAATTTATAACATGTGTCAGGTCATCAACATCCAGACCACGAGCTGCCACATCAGTAGCAATAAGTAACTGCAGGTTCCTTATCCTGAATTTCTGCATTACAGCATCGCGTTGTGCCTGTGAGAGATCGCCATGAAGGGCATCAGCGTTATAACCATCATTAATCAGCTTTGAGGCAATCTCCTGGGTCTCTTTTCGAGTACGGCAAAATACTATTCCATAAATATCAGGTTCAAAGTCAGCTATCCTTTTAAGAACCTTGTATTTATCTCTGGCATGAACAAGATAATAGCCATGACTTACATTCTCTGCAGATGAATTTTTTGTGCCTATTGTTATTTCAACCGGATTTTCCATGTATTTCCTGGCAATAGACGCAATTTCTGATGACATAGTTGCTGAGAACAAAAGAGTTCTTCTTTCTGCCGGAACTTCTTCAAGAATTTCATTTATACTGTCAAGAAAACCCATGTTTAGCATTTCGTCTGCTTCATCAAGGATCACAGTAGTTACAGATGATAACTTTGCAGCTCTTCTTCCGATAAGGTCAATAAGTCTGCCGGGAGTAGCTACGATAATATGTACCCCATTTTTTAATCCCCTGATTTGGTTATCAATGCTTGCGCCACCATAAACCGATTGGATTTTCAATTTTCCAGTATATTTAGCGTAATCAGTCAGATCTCCTGTGATCTGCATACATAGTTCTCGTGTCGGGCAGAGGATCAGAGCCTGAGTATTGTTTATCTCAGTGTCTGTGGCCTGAACCAATGGTAGTCCAAAAGCTGCTGTTTTTCCTGTTCCGGTTTGGGCCAGGGCAATAATATCATTCTCACTACCGAGCATAAGTGGAATTACTTTTTCCTGTACCGGCATGGGTTGGTCAAATCCAAGTTCCTGAATTGCTTTCAGGATACCGGGAGTAAATCCCATTTCTTCAAAATTTGTCATTAATATGTTTTATGATGTGGTTCCGGGAGCGATAGATTTTCTTGATCCCGGTCGAAATGAACTCAAATGCAGACGGGGTAAAATAGCTAACAACGCTTTTTGAAATCACTTTGTTAATTAGGCCGCAAAGTTAATCAAATTTTTCTAATTGCAACATAATTATTAGGTTATAAAGTTGTAACGGTTGTATAGGTTGTAATGTTAAAAAGTTTTACTACAACTTCTACGACTTTAATGCCTTATAACAACATTTACTATTCAGATAAAAATAGTGTTATATTTCCGTAATATTATACCGTTAAATAACAAGTAATTACATAAATTTGTAATTATGGAAGCACGGCCGGTTAAGATATATACAACAGAGGATGTTCCGCGTTTGCAGTATATAGCTGGGTTAGTCCTGGGGGATATACTTGGATTATCATGGGAGGTAATTACTGACAAGCGAAAGCTCGGCAAGTATACCATAATTAACTATTCCGAAGAGGATATCCCTGGTTCCTTTAAAATCAATCCCAATTCTCTTCTATTCGAAAAAGGGATACAACCACAAGAAATACTTGTTGATGAATGGGAAGGGTTACCAATATTTTTTTCATCTTCACCAGATTCCGATATTCCTTTTGATGTGTTTGCTGCATCATTTTTTCTTGTAAGCCGGTATGAGGAATATCTCGAATTTCAGCCTGATCAATTTGGAAGATTCCAGGCTTCTTCTTCTGTTGCGTTTAAAAATGGATTTCTTGAAATGCCTATTGTTGATCTTTGGGTAAAAGAGTTAGCACGAGCTCTGTTAAATAAGTTCCATTACCTTGCTTTCAAACGCAATCAGTATAGAGCTCTCTTAACAGTAGATATTGACCAGCCTTTTGCTTATTTGGGCAAGAGTCTGATACGATCTATTGGTGGATTGTTTCGGGATATTAAAAGCAATTCTGAGAGTATTAATGAGAGGTACAGGACTATAGCCAAGGGAGAAAAAGATCCTTACGAGACTTTTGATTATATAATTGAAAATATTGATAAGGAAAATGTTGATGTCAGGTTCTTTTTGCCTGTAGGGGACCATACTGAGTATGATAAAAATCCGTCATGGAGAAACGATAAATACAGAAAGCTTATACATAGAATTGCTGATAAATTTGAAACCGGTTTGCACCCTTCGTTTTTTGCAGCTATAAGCTCTGAAATGATTAGTGGTGAATCAGTTCGGCTAAGGACGATCTTAAAGAGGGAGATACTTTTAAGCAGGTTTCATTATATTAGATTATTTATACCCCAATCTTACAACGATATTATTAATGCTGGAATAATGGAGGATTATTCGATGGGTTATCCTGACGAACCTGGTTTCAGAGCAGGAATTGCCAGACCATTTTACTTCTATGATGTCTCTAAGGATCAACAAACCAGCTTAAAAATTATTCCTTTCCAGGTGATGGATGGAACACTCTATAATTATAAAAATCTTGATTCTATTGCTTCCAGGGAGGTCATTATAAGGATGATAAATGAAATCAGAAAAGTCGGAGGTCTCTTTGTAAGTATCTGGCATAATACATCACTGCTTGATAATCAGGAATGGCAGGGATGGAGAGATCTTTTTGAATTTATGCTTAAAAACCAGAAGCCATGATAGTTTACCACAAGAACAATGAGATTGATAGGGTGCAATGGGATAATTGTATAAAAAACTCTCCGGGTGTTAAACCATATGCATTTTCCTGGTACCTCGATATAATGGCTCCAGGGTGGGAAGCCCTGGTGGATGATGAATACGATTCGGTCTTTCCGGTTCCTGGTTTCAAACGTTATGGAATTCAATATATTACTACCCCTATATTTTTGCAGCAATTGGGAGCTTTCTCTCCTGATAAACCAGCATCATCTTCACTTATTGAATTTCTTAATTATATGCCTGATTTCTACCGCCTGATTGATTTATCTGTCGGACAGAAAATTTATTTAGATGGATATAAAGTAACTGAAAAAGCAAATTTCGAACTGGATCTTTCAGACACTTATGAAAATTTATTGGCAGGATTTACTCCTCATTGCAGGAGAAACATAGAAACATCAGCACGAAAGAGACCTGAACTTATTTCGGATGTTACTCCTGATGAGATTATTGATCTGTTCATCAGAAATAAGGGCAAAGAGGTAAAAGGAGTTAAAACACGTGATTATCAGCGGTTAAAAAATCTGATGAACTTCTGTCTGAAAAACAAGAAAGGTAGGATAATTGGTGTACGGGGGACAAAAAAAAGGTTGATATTCGGGATCTTTATCGTTGAGACACATGGTAATAAAACTCTTCTTTTCGTAGTTAATACTCCACAAAGTCGCGACAGGCGAATAGGTTATTTTGTTGTTAATGAATTAATAAAAGATTATTCATCAACAAGAACTATAATTGATTTTGCAGGCTCATCAATACCCTCTATAGCTTCCTTTATGGAGTCGTTCGGGGCTGTAAGTAAACCCTATTACAGAATATACCGTAACAAGCTTTTCTGGCCAGTCAGAATGATGAAATAAGACTCACTTATACATCCATTACAACATTTACAGACAAAATGCCCCTAAGTCAATGTACCTTAATTATTTAATTCACCACAAGAGCTTATTATGGAAATGACAAACCTTTTTGTTTACGGCATATCGCCCGGAGAATAGATTATGCAAAGAATCATTTACATATTCTTCTTTTCTTTTTTTATGGTCTTGTCATTAAACGCTCAAGTACAAGACAGCCTGAGTTTCAAAGGTCAGCTCTCAACATGGATGCTCTACAATGGTGGTAACGATCTACCTGTTTATATGGGTGGAAGATATATTCCTCAATTGAATTATGATTTACAGTTTCAAAAAGACAGACATATTGATTTTGAGGCTTCATTTAATATTATCGGAAGCGCTGGATTTAATCCATTTGACTCAATAAGATCTGATGGTCAAATTAAACCCTATAGACTATGGGCAAGGTATTCATCAAGACAATTTGAGATTCGCGCAGGACTGCAAAAAATAAATTTTGGATCGGCATCACTTTTGCGGCCACTCATGTGGTTCGACCAGGTTGACCCACGCGACCCTTTACACCTGACAGATGGCGTATTGGGTGTTTTAGGCAGATATTACTTTCTTAATAACGCAAATATATGGTTTTGGGGGCTTTACGGCAATAAAGATCCGAAAGGTTGGGAATTTGCCGGTACAAACAGCCATTATCCTGAAATCGGGGGAAGGATTCAGGTACCTGTACCTGCAGGTGAAGCTGCTATATCTTATCATCACCGGATCGCTGATACCAGGAACCTGAATGATTTAATTCCGCAATATGGTGAGATCAGTGAGAACAGAATTGGTTTCGACATTAAGCTTGACCTGGTTATAGGATTCTGGCTTGAAGGTTCTTGGGTAATAATGAACAAAGAGCTTGGAATGTTTACCAATCAGGAAATTCTTAATACAGGTATCGATTACACATTTGGAATAGGAAATGGATTAAATGTCGTTTATGAACAATTACTTGCAGCCAATGACGAAAAAGCATTTAGTTTTCAGAATACTACATCGTTTTCTCTGTTTTCTCTTTCTTATCCGGTAGGTCTTTTTGACAATATCAGGGGCATAGTATATTACGACTGGAAAAACAGGAATGCTTATAACTTTATAAATTGGCAAAAACAATTTAAAAATGTAACTTTATATCTGATGGGATACTGGAACCCTGAGAAATACAATATACCTACTCAGGGTAGTGATCAAAACCTATTTGCCGGGAAAGGCATTCAAATTATGCTTGTATTGAATCATTAAAATAAAATCAATGGAAAATTCTTCAATCATTAAAATTGAAAAGCTTATCAAACGATTCCCGGTAGGGAAAACCGAATTTACAGCTCTTAATAACCTCAATATAAAATTTGGTTCTGGTGAGTTTGCAGGTCTTGTTGGACCCAGCGGATCAGGAAAAACAACACTCCTGAACATTATTGGTTCTCTTGATTCACCTTCAGAAGGAGAGGTTGATGTGCTCAACAGATCAATCTCCTCACTAAGCCATAAACAATCTGCAAGACTCAGAAACAGACATATCGGTTTCATTTTTCAGACATATAACCTCCTGCCAGTATACACGGTTTATGAAAATGTTGAATTTGCATTACTATTACAGAATCTTTCCGGTTCAGAAAGAAAAAAAGCGGTGATGGATGCTCTTGAATGGGTTGGCCTTACCGATAAGATAAAATCAAAACCTTCAATGTTGTCGGGTGGTGAATGCCAGCGTGTGGCCATCGCCCGATCGATGGTAAAAAGGCCCGAAATTGTGCTTGCTGACGAACCAACAGCAAACCTCGACTCAAAAAACTCCCATCATATCCTCCAGACAATGAAAAGTCTGAACCGGGAACTTAATACTACTTTCATATTTGCCACCCATGATGAGAAGGTGATGCAATATCTTAACCGTATCATCTCACTGGAAGATGGTAAAGTTGTGAAAGATGAACTTATCCCGAACTCAAAAAATTAAAAATATGTTAGCATTAAAATTAGCATTTAAAAACCTGATGGGCGCGGGTTTGCGAACCTGGCTCAATGTCTCGGTCCTCTCTTTCGCTTTTGTCCTTATCATATTTTATAACGGGATGATCGACGGATGGAACAGGCAGAGTCGCATCGATACCCAGGCATGGGAGACAGGAGAAGGGCAATTCTGGCATCCGGAGTACGATCGTTATGACGCTTATACTATCAGGGATTCACACTCCCTAATGTCGGAAGAGATACAGTCTGAGATTGTAAAGAAGAACCTTGTACCTGTACTTATAGCCCAGGCAACAGCTTTTCCTCAGGGAAGAATGCAGGGTGTTACTCTCAGGGGTATAGATCCTGATCAGACTGTTCTTGAATTGCCAACTGCCACGCTGGCTGCATCGGATGATAATTATTATGCGATAATTGGTAAAAGGATGGCTGAATCAGCAAAAATAGGAGTTGGCGACAAACTTCTGATCCGGTGGCGCGATAATAACGGGACTTTTGATGCCCTTGAAATCGAGATAGCCTCTGTATTCAAATCTGACGTACCTACTGTCGACAGAGGCCAAATTTACCTTCGCCTTGAAGTTCTTCAGAAAATGATGGGAATGGGAAATGAGGCCACTTTACTAGTAGCTGGCAAGAATTTTCTTTACAAAGATCTTAATAACTGGGAGTTCAAGGACCAGAGCTTTCTTTTGGCAGATATGGATAAAATCATCCAGGCAAAAAAGGCAGGAGGATCTATAATGCAGGGTCTATTACTGATTATTGCACTGATAGCAATATTCGATACCCAGGTTTTATCAATATTCCGCAGGCAGAAAGAGATCGGAACCTATATAGCATTAGGTATGACACGCTCACAGGTAGTCGGTATTTTTACCATCGAAGGCGGGGCCCACAGTATTTTAGCTGTATTGGTGGGAGCCGTTTATGGGATACCGCTATTATTGTGGCTCAATAAAGTTGGTATTTCGATGGGTTACGCTGAAGATATGCAAATTGACATTCCCCTGGCTGAAGCAATATATCCGTACTATAGCCTGCAACTTATTATCATAACAATTATTCTTGTGGTCATATCAGCAACAATTGTAAGTTATCTGCCTGCCCGCAAAATTTCAACAATGAAACCAACAGATGCACTTAAAGGAAAACTACAATGATAAAATTTATATTTAAAGGAATTATAAGAGACAAAAGCCGAAGCCTGTTACCGGTAATTGTTGTCGCCCTGGGCGTATTTCTGACTGTGTTTATGAGTGGGTTTTTAAGAGGTGTTTTCAATGATATGACAGAACTAAACGCGAAATTTACAACTGGTCATGTAAAAATACTCACCCGCGCCTATGCTGAAAATGAAAACCAGGTGCCTAATGATCTGGCATTAATGGATGTGAAAGAACTGATAAGTCAGCTTTGTATTGATTACCCTGATATGGAATGGGTTGAAAGGATACATACCGGAGGATTATTGGATGTTCCGGACGAATCGGGTGAAACAAGGGAACAGGGCCAGGCTATCGGAACAGCTGTGGATATGCTCTCACCCGGCACCCATGAGTTGGAACGTATGAACATTCAAAAATCATTAGTAAAAGGCTCATTACCAGCGAAACAGGGTGAAGCACTAATCAGTGATGATTTTGCCGAAAGATTCGGCGTAACTATTGGTGATGATGTGACCCTGTTTGGTTCAACCATGAACGGAAGCATGATGTTTAAAACTTTTGTGGTTAGCGGAACTATAAGATTTGGCTCAACAGTTCTTGATCGTGGAGCTATTTTTATGGATATTCGTGATGCACAGATGGCTCTTGATATGGACAATGCGGCCAGTGAAATACTTGGGTATTTTAAGAGTGGCACATACGATGACCTCAAAGCACAACAGGTTCAGAAGTCGTTCAATGCAAAATATAGTTTGGAAGATGATGAGTTTTCGCCCCAGATGACCAGACTTGTTGAGCAGGAGGGTTTAGGTGATTACCTGACATTGGCCGAAAGTATGAGTTCTATTATGGTGTTCATTTTTGTGATCGCTATGTCTATAGTATTGTGGAATACCGGACTGCTTGGAGGCCTGAGAAGGTACAGTGAATTTGGAGTCCGCCTTGCTTTGGGGGAAGAGAAGAATCATATATATAAAACCACAATATATGAGGCAATACTGATAGGTATTATAGGATCTGTCATTGGTACTGCACTGGGATTAGGAGCAGCTTTTTACCTGCAGACCCATGGCTGGGATATCTCTGCCCTTCTTAAAAATATCGGCATGATGCTCCCTTCCGTTTACAGGGCGAAGGTAACGCCTGATCTGTTCTATATCGGTTTCTTCCCCGGAGTGATAGCGACAGTTCTTGGGAGCGCTTTGGCAGGTTTTGCTATTTATAAAAGAAAAACAGCACAGCTGTTTCATGAACTTGAAGTATAAACAGCTTCGGATAAGGAAGCAGAACATTAAGGATCAGATTTAAATCTAAAATTTTAAGAATGAAAAGAATAATAGTACTAATTGCATCGGCAATATTCTTAATGAGTTTTGCATACCCTGATGCAAATGAAATATTGGATAAAGTTGATAAGAACATGTCGTCAAAAAACAGGGTTTTTGTATCGGAAATGATTATTCACGGACGTCGTACCATCCGAACAATAACATCTATCTCATATTCGGTTGGCGATAAACAATCCTTCACTGAATATCTCAGCCCTGCCCGCGAGCAGGGTACGAAGATGTTGAAGCTGGAAAATCAGTTATGGATATATTCACCCTCAACCGACCGTACTATTCAAATCTCGGGGCATATGCTACGTCAATCAGTTATGGGATCAGACCTTTCCTATGAAGATATGATGGATGACAGGAAACTTACTGAGATCTACTCGGCAAAAATTACAGGTAATGAGACAATTGACGGCAGAAATACTTATGTCCTGGAGCTGATTGCCAAAGTTGATAATGCAACATATCATTCCCAGAAAATATGGGTTGATACCGAACGCTTTGTTCCCCTTAAGCAGGAGATGTTTGCAAAGAGTGGTCAGCTGCTTAAACGCACTACACTTACTGATGTAAAACAGGTGCAGGGCCGCTGGTTTCCAATGAGTATTGTTTATAAAGATGTACTAAAGGATGGAAAAGGAACAGAGTTCAGAATGACAAGTGTAAAATTTGACCAGAATATTCCTGATTATATCTTTACCAAGGCTGCACTGAAACAATAAGAGAGGCATGCGGCTTGCGGTATTGGGGTATGAAGCCTCTAAAGCATTTACAGACTTTAAAGACTCTACTGCCTTCATACCAGCAGTTCCATCTCCTCATCATCTCTGACCTCAACCAGTTTGCCATCCTCGCATTTTAACGTCCTCGCTGTGAATTTTTTCAGAAGCGTATAGTTATGAGTGGCCATTATAACTGCTCTGCCTGTTTTGCTGATATCTATTAAAAGGTTGATAATTCCTTCTGAGGTCTCAGGATCAAGATTGCCCGTTGGTTCATCGGCAAGGACAATATCAGGGTCATTCAGTAGTGCCCTGCTTATAACTACACGTTGTTGTTCCCCTCCTGACAGTTGATGAGGCATCTTATAACCTTTTCGTCCAAGACCAACTTTTTCCAGAACTTCGTCAATCCTAATATCTATTTCTTTCTTGTTTTTCCACCCTGTTGCTTTTAAAACAAATTCAAGATTCTCATTAACTGATCTGTCAATAAGTAATTGAAAATCCTGAAAAACGATTCCGATTTTTCTTCGCAGATAAGGGACCTCTTTCCTTTTTAATTTTGATAAGTTATATCCGGCAATAATTCCAATGCCTTCTTTTAGAGGAATTTGAGCGTTTAGGGTTTTTATCAGACTAGATTTTCCGCTGCCGACTCTTCCTACAAGGTAAACAAATTCACCCTTGCCGACACTAAGATTTACATTTGAAAGGACAAGATGATCCTGCTGCCATATAGTACAGTTTGTCAGTTCAATAATTACATCCAGTGGAAGATTCTCCTGCATATAATGGTTATTTAATGCGCAAAATAATGAAAGAATTGATAATTAACATTTATATGTTGATAAAATCAGTAATAAAGCCCGGTTGCTGGCGTTTAATAATTGTAATTTTACGGTTAATTAGAAAAAAGAGCAAGTATTACATATGGCTTACAGTTAGTATGTTATATGCTTACATGAATTTCAAAACGCATTAAGCATCTGATTGTACCAATTGTAAATGGCCAAAAAAAATAAGTTATGAACAGAAACAGATTAATTTTAATATTCAGTTTTCTTTTTATTTCCCTCATTCAGATATCATCTCAGGCACTTTTTCTTGGAAAAGAGGTTGGTTCTGAATTTAACAGAGGGATGGAATTATTCAATAAGCAGAAATATCCGGCATCAATACGTCTATTCGATTCTTTCATTAATAGTGGAGAGGAATCTAATCTGATCCTTGTTGCTGAGGCTGAATATTATGGCGCAATTGCTGCTCTTAAGGTTTTTAATCCGGATGGTGAATACAGGATGATAAAGTACATTTCGACTCATCCCGAAAGCTCCAGGATAAATGATGCATGGTTGGAATTAGGCGACTATTTTTATCAGAATAAAAATTACAGAAAAGCTGTAACCTATTATGAGAATGTGAACAGGCAGGAATTGGAATCGGAACAACTGGCAGAATATTTTTTCAGATTGGGATATTCTCTTTATATAAGGAGGGATAAAAGCAGGGCGCTTCTTATGTTTTCTGAGATTAAAGATATTGATACTGAATATACTCCACCGGCTGTTTACTATTTTTCGCAAATTGCCTACGAACAAAAGATGTATCAGACTGCCATGGATGGGTTCTTACGTCTGAAAGAAGATGAAACATTCGGAAATGTTGTCCCGTTCTATATTGTTCAGATTTTGTATCTGCAAAAAGATTATGATGGGGTCCTTTCCATAGCTCCTGATCTTCTTAATTCTGCCGGGAAGGCGAGGGCTGTTGAGCTGTATAGATTCATTGGTGATGCTTATTATAATAAAGGAAATTATAAGGAGGCTTTAACTTATCTTGAAAAGTTTTCTTCAGGATCACGGGTTAGCGCACGGGAGGATAAATACCAGCTTGGATATTGTTATTATAAAACCGGAGAGATTAATAAGGCCATTAAAATTTTCCTGGAAATAGGGGCAAAAAATGACCTTCTGAGTCAGAATATATGGAATCTGCTTGGCGACTGCTATCTGCAAAAGGGCGATAAAAAGCGTTCACAGTTTGGTTTTGGCGAAGCTTCAAAAATGAATTTTGATAAAAAAATTAAGGAGGAGGCGCTGTTTAACTATGCCAAACTGACTTATGAAACATCTTATTCACCCTTTGGAGAGACAATTGCGGCTCTACAGGAATATATTGACCTCTATCCCGGGTCAGAGAGAATACAGGAGGTATATGATTACCTGGTAGGTACATTTACACAACTGAAAAACTACAATGCCGCTCTATTATCTCTCGATAAGATATCGAATAAGGATCAAAGGTTGGAAGAAGCATATCAGAGAGTATCATTTTTCAGGGGATTAGAGCTATTTAATAATATGGAGCTTGAAGCCTCAATCGATATGTTTGATAAATCACTCAAGTATGAAAAGTATGACAGATCAATAAGGGCAAGAGCTATTTACTGGAGGGGAGAAGCATGGTATCGTCTGGCAAATTACGATAAAGCAAAAAGTGATTATGAGTTGTTTATGGGAATACCCGGTTCAATGCTTCTAAGTGAACACAATCTTGTAAGATATAACCTTGGTTATGCCCTCTTTAATCTCAAAGACTATTCTAATGCCATTAATCATCTTAAAACATTTGAATCGGGGGTGACAAATGTAAAACCTGAAATACTAGCTGATGCAAAGAACAGAATTGCTGACTGCTACTATATCGCGACCAATTATCCTATGGCAATAAGTTACTACGATAAGGTTATTGACTACGGGTATCTCGATGCTGATTATGCTATGTTCCAAAAGGGTTTTTCGCTGGGACTTACCAATAATGGCAAGGGTAAAGTTGATGTTCTCACATCCCTGGTTGAGAAATTTCCGACTTCATCATATGTACCTGGTGCAATATTCGAAAGGGGAAGGGCATACCTTGTGATGGAGGACTACGGAAGGGGAGAGACAGATTTTAAAACTGTGATTACTTCTTATCCGACCAGTCCTCTTGTTCCGCAGGCTATGGTACAGCTAGGCCTTCTTTATTACAACCTTGGTGAAAATCAGAAAGCAATTGAACAATTTAAAAAGGTTGTGAATAATTTCAAATCTACAGATGAAGCCCGGGCTGCAATGACTGGATTGCGGAATACCTATGTCGATATTAATGATGTGGAGGCCTATTTTGTATATATTAAGTCACTCGATGGTTATAGTGATGTAAATATGGCTGAGAAAGATTCCCTTCTTTATACATCAGGGGAAAATCTATATATAACTGCCAGATATGATGAATCATCTAAAGTCTTTCAGAACTATCTTAATGAATTTCCTAATGGCAGTTTCAGGGAAAATGCAAAGTATTATCTTGCAGAGAGCCTTAAAGCAACTGGCAAAGCCGATGAAGCTCTGAAAATTTTTATAGAATTATCCGATGAATCAAATAGTCAATACATTGAACAGTCGCTGCTGGCTTCTTCCTCACTGCTTTTTGAAAATGAAGATTATGAAACATCACTCATTTATTATGAAAGGCTGGAGAGAGCAGCAATTAATGCAGGAACTAAACTTATCGCTCTAAAAGGGGAGCTGAGGTCGGCATACCAGGCAGGTGATGCACAAAAGACAATTGTTGCGGCAGGTAAAATTACAAACTCCTCAGATATTTCAGAAGAGCTGTTTCGGGAGGCAATTTTTATGAGTGCAAAAGCAAATTATAGTCTTAATAATTTTGATGAAGCACTTAGAGACTTCCGAAAGGTTGCCACTGAAGTAACCAGTATAGAAGGAGCAGAGTCCAAGTTCAGGGTGGCTGAACTGTTAAACCAGAAAGGTTTAACAGCTGAATCAGAGAAGATTATTACAGAGTTCATAGACCAGAATACACCACACCAATACTGGATGGCAAGAATGTTTCTGCTTCTGTCAGATATAAGTCTGAAAAAAGGTGACACACTACAGGCAAGAGCAACACTTCAGAGTCTTAAAGATTATTATTCCATCGACAATGACGGAATACTCGATGAGGTAAACGCCAAACTTGATTCTCTGAACGAAATGAAGTAATGAACAGTACAGGAAACAGATTCTATGATAGCGAATATTTAGTGAAAATATGAAAAAGAAATAGATTTGACATGATAAAGAGAAATATTATTATAGCAGCCCTCATTCTTTTCAATCTTTTACCATCAATAGCACAGGTTGTGAAAAAGGAAATGGATATGAAAAGAGAGGTTACCCTATACAATCCTTACAAACCATCTCTTCCTGAGGTAAAAAAGAGGAGTTATCTGGCCGATATGAAAGATACTATGAAGATCAGACATGACTTCCGGTATGATATCAAGACAGTCCCTTTTCTTCCGGTATATACTATTAGTCCTATAAAGGCAGCTGCATTAATGCCAGATCCATTGCCAAAGCTTTACAGAAGTTATATTAATATTGGTTTAGGCAATTATATCACCCCACTGGCTGAAATAAGTATTACAAATGAGCGATCGAAAAAGGGAGCAATAGGTTTCTATGTCCGGCATTTATCATCTAGCGGAAAAGTTGAACTACAGAATAACAAGAAGGTTTTTGCAGGGTATATGGATAACGATGTCTCTCTCTTTGGTAAAAAATTCTTTAGGAAAGACCTCTTTGAAAGTTCAGTGGATTTCATTCAAAAGACCAGATATGCTTATGGCTACGATACGAGCATTGTTGATTACTCTTCTGAAAAAAAGGAGATCAGATTGCCATATTATAATATTGGGGCAAAAGCTTCTTTATCGTCATTAACAGTTGATTCTACAATCTTCTCTTATGATTTCGACATCTACTATAATTTTTTCTATAATGCAAGAAACTTGTTTCAACATAATGCAGGATTCAGTGGAACAATGGCAAAATCCTATAAAGGATTCTATGTTGGATCAGACATAGGGTATGATTTTTACCGGATTTCTGATTCAATCTTAACAACACCTGAATACATTGCTTCAATAAGTCCTTTCTTAAAAAAGAGTACAGAACAGTGGAGCTTTAAGCTTGGGTTCCAGGCATTGATTGATAAAAATATGACTGCATCGCCGGAGTTAAATATTTACCCTGATATTTCTTTCAGTTTTAATATTGTACCGTCATATGTCAACTTCTTTGCCGCATTGTCAGGTAAGCTTGAAAAGAATGTGCCATTGAAAATAATTTCTGAAAATCCTTATTTGCTCCGTAACGGATCTCTTTTTACTTTACCCAATACCGATCATGAGTTGATAGTTTCTGCAGGGTTGAAGGGAAATACCGGAATTGGTGGAAACTACATAGTATCGGCTTCATATTCACTTATTAGCGATATGATTTTCTACTCAAATCTAGTCTTCACTGATGATTTATTTGCTCCCGCCTTAGGTAACTATTTTTTACCTATTACCGACGACGCTGAAATTCTTAATATTCATGGCGAAATGAGGGGAGCTATAAATGATAAACTATCGTTTAATGGTGTTGCAAATTTGTATAGATATACGCTTGCTGTAAATGATTTTGCCTGGAATAAACCAGGCTGGGATGGGAGATTTGGTTTAAAGTATAACCTGAGAGATAAAATTATTGCCGGGATGGAAATAACAGCTCAGGGTAAACGCAAACTGGTAGTCACCGGTGATCCTAATCTTCTGTATGAAACGACTGCCCATTTAAATATAAATCTCAGTGCTGAATATAGATATTCTAAAATACTCTCATTCTGGACGAAATTTAATAACATCTCATACAATCGCTACTATGAATGGGCCTACTATCCTTCACAGAGATTCCTTTGTATGATAGGGTTTACATACAGCCTGTAAAACGGTTTGAAGCATAGTGAAAAATGTGCATTAATTTTAACAAATTATAAACGTAAAATAGTTTTAAATCACTATATTTGCCACGGTAATTAAAAAGCATAATATCAGTAATTTATAACATCAGAAATGAAGTTGGTTCTGATGGTTGACTAGGACAAAAATGGAATCGTGATTTCCTTTCCAAAAAGCATTTTATTATCAATTAAAGGATTATAACCAGATTGGTCTCATAATTGACTTAAGGTTCTGTTTTAAATGATTGTTTTTAAAAATTAATGAACTAATAATATTGAAAGAATGAGTGAGAAAGAAAAAAAATTGCAGGATAGTATCGATTACTCAGCTGGGAATATTCATGTACTGGAAGGGCTTGAGGCTGTTCGCAAAAGACCTGCAATGTATATAGGTGACATTGGGATGAAAGGATTGCATCATCTTGTTTATGAGGTAGTTGATAACTCGATAGATGAAGCGCTTGCAGGATATTGCTCTAAAATTGAGGTTGTTATACAAGAAGATGACTCCGTTTTAGTGACTGATGATGGAAGAGGAATTCCAACTGGTATAATGGAGAAAGAGAATAAATCTGCCCTTGAAGTTGTTATGACAGTTTTACATGCAGGTGGAAAGTTTGATAAGGATTCATACAAAGTATCAGGGGGTCTTCATGGCGTTGGTGTCTCCTGTGTGAATGCCCTGTCAGAACAGCTTTCTGCAACTATAATGAGAGAAGGCAAAATATTCAAGCAGGATTATGAAAAGGGGAAACCGGTAACAGGAGTAGAGATTATTGGGGAGACAGATAAATCGGGAACAATCGTAAGGTTTAAGCCGGACACAAGTATATTCCAGACAACAGAGTATAACTTTGAGATACTCTCAGCACGTCTTCGTGAACTGGCATTCCTAAATAAAGGAATAGTACTCACAATTACAGATATGCGAGAACTGGTTGAGGATGGCAATGGAGGAACACATCGTTACGAAGAGTTTCAATCAGAACTTGGGCTTAAAGAATTTGTTGAATACCTTGATGCAAACAGGGAAAGACTTATTGACGAACCTATACATATTACATTTGATAAGACTGATATTCCTGTCGAGATTGCCCTTCAGTATAATAACTCATTTTCAGAGAATGTACATTCATATGTGAATAATATCAATACTATTGAAGGGGGGACACACCTTGCTGGATTTAAGAGAGGGTTGACCCGCACACTCAAAAAATATGCGGAAGATTCAGGTGCTACTTCAAAACTTAAATTTGATATTAATGGTGATGATTTTCGTGAGGGTCTTACTGCAATTATCTCAGTAAAAGTTGCTGAACCACAATTTGAAGGTCAGACCAAAACTAAATTGGGAAACTCGGAGGTTATGGGTGCTGTCGATCAGGCTGTCAGTACGATGCTTACTAACTACCTTGAAGAGAATCCCAAAGATGCCAGGGTTATAGTTCAGAAAGTGATTCTTGCTGCAACTGCTCGTCATGCTGCTCGTAAAGCAAGGGAACTGGTCCAGCGTAAGAATGTCTTGTCCGGATCGGGACTACCAGGTAAACTCGCCGATTGTTCAGACAGGGACCCGGCCAATTGCGAGATATACCTTGTGGAGGGCGATTCTGCAGGCGGAACAGCAAAGCAAGGACGCGATAGGGGTTTTCAGGCAATCTTGCCGCTTAGAGGTAAGATATTGAATGTTGAAAAGGCTATGCAACACAGAATATATGAAAGCGAAGAGATAAAAAATATTTTTACTGCACTTGGTGTCAATATTGGAACAGAAGAAGATAGCAAGGCTCTCAACACAGCAGGCTTGCGTTATCATAAAATCATTATTATGACAGATGCTGATGTCGATGGCTCTCATATTACCACACTTATCATGACATTCTTTTTCAGATATATGCAGGATCTGATTAAAGGGGGTAACATATTTATCGCAACTCCACCTCTTTACCTTATTAAGAAAGGCAAAACAGAACGTTATTGCTGGTCTGAAGAGGAGCGGGAAGAAGCTGTTGCAGAGATGGGCCAGGGAAAAGAATCCTCGGTAGGTATTCAGAGATATAAAGGTCTTGGTGAGATGAATGCTGAGCAACTCTGGTCAACAACCATGAACCCTGAAACAAGAACTCTAAGACAGGTTACAATTGAAAGTGCTGCTGAGGCAGATCATATATTTTCGATGCTTATGGGCGATGAGGTTCCTCCACGAAGGGAGTTCATCGAAACTCATGCAAAGTATGCTAAAATAGATGTTTAGACGCCAAAAAGTTTCCTTCTGATAACGACTGCATCGTCAGTACAGACTTCACTACAACAAAAACATCGTATACATTTACTATCTGTAAGTATAATATGGGTTTTATCAGAGGGAGATGGTAGAATGGCCTGAACGGGACAGATATTTACACACTTCTGACATCCTGTGCAATTGTCATGGATAAAGACCGGTCTTCTTTCAAGTTTTTTTAGAAATTTTATCCTTCGCATAATAAATTGCAAAGCAATATTATTGCTGCCTGAAATAGGAATTTTCTTAAAACCTTCTTTTATTATGGTAGTGATATCTGGTCCGTCATAAATTATCTCCTCTTGTGACAGGAGCCATTTTTTCCTGAATAACGCTGTTTTTGTTGTTGGTATTACAATGGGATCATAGCCAGCAATATGGCTAGCTATTATATCTAATACAAGAGGGTTTGTGGACCCCATCAACAATCCAATCTCTGTAGGTAGTCCTCTGCCCGGGCCAGGACCTTCCATCCCCATTATTCCATCCATAAGAAAATAATCAGGAGTCACAACTTCATTAAGATCAACCAGGAACTCACCAAATCCATTTCTGTCCTGATGCAAGGCATGCTGTTTTGCTTTACTGAAACCAGGAACCAGGCCAAGAGTGTTTTTAATTGCCCCGGTAAAATAAACAAGTTCGTGGTTCTTGAACTTAGGGAGCGAGATAATAAGGTCAACCTGGTCAGCAACAGCTGCAATCCTTACTTTTCCTTTCCCGAGCTTAATCTCCACAGGGTTGGCCATGAAATCAACCCATTCTGCCCCTGTCGTTTCACAAACTTTATAGATCCCTGATTTCTCGCCTTTGAACATTTTAGTATGTACAGCAGGTGAATCACCGACCAGTACAGTTGCTCCATTTGTTTGAAGATAACGGATCATCGCCTCAACAACAACTGGATGAGTGCTTATACATTTTGCCGGATCGTCGTCAGTAAGTATATTAGGTTTTACCAGAACTCTTTTCCCCTGAACATCAGGGCCTTCAGACATTATGTATATGTCAGAAATAAGTGCATAGACCTCATGGAGATCATATTCTTTGCATTTTCTAACTGAGATTTTACTGTTCATACAAGATAAATTCTTTAATTACTCCTTCTATACCGGAAATAATATTTTTTGAAGGACCGGTATAATTATTAATAATTATGCTGAAGATCATTTTTTTGCCTGATAGTGTAGTAAAATATCCTGCATAGCTTCTAACTCTGGTCATTGAACCGCTCTTTGCCTTAAGGTTTGAATCAAAAACCGGATCTCTAAAATAGTATTTCAGAGTTCCCTCTTTTCCTGCATCAGGCAGTGAAGAATAGTATTCCGGAAAATACTTCCCTTCCCTCTTCATATAAAACAATAAATTAACCAATTCTCTGGTACTTATAGCATCTAGTGGCGAGAGACCGCTACCATCTTCAATAAACAATCCGTCTGTATTAACGCCGGCCTTATAAAGGAAATTCATTATAACTTCAATGCCGGACGCTGTAGATCCATTGTTCTGATACTTTTTACCAAGTTCTTTTATTAAATGTTCTGCAAAGAGATTAACGCTTTCATGGTTAAGAACTTCAATTATATCCACAAGGGGCGGAGATATAATTTCTGCAATCGGGAAAAATTTTTCAGATAAATTTTTCTCTTCTAATCTGAAAGTAGATGGATCTTTGGAAATTATTATGCCTTCTGCTTTAAGTTTTTCATTTATTATTTTTGCAATAAGGAGAGGAGGATCAGGGATTGATGCTTTTAGCACAAAATCTTCCCGGTTGGCGGGGATAGTTCCTGAGAGCCATGCATTTGTACTGTAAGGGGCAGCAAAAACATAACCTTTATCGGAGGTTCCGGATACAGTCAGCCAATTTGATAATTCGGGACTGCATTCATCGGGAATTATCTCGGTTATGGTTAATTTGTCACTATCGGATGATGTCTTAAAATGAATCTCGTAAGTATTATCAAAAACTGATAACCCATAAGCCCCTGCCCCATAATAATTGCCAGCATCTTCCCAGAGCCATTTTGCAGGGACAGGTTGAAAGTCATAATAAGAATCGTCGGTTATGACTTTTCCGTCTATTTTTCTGATTCCCAGTTTTCTAATTTCAGTGACCCAGCTACTAATAAAATCCTGGTAATGATCAGAAAAATATTTTGATCCCAGAGCAGGATCGCCACCGCCCCGAATGGCTATATTCCCTGATAACCTTCCTGTTCGTTTATTAAGAGTACCTGTATAACCTATTTTAGTAATAAATGTATATTGCGGACCTAGCAATTCTAGTGCTGAAGCCGATGTAAAAAGCTTCATTACTGAAGCCGGGATAAGACTTTTTTCGGAATTATATCCCATCACAATCTCTCCATTTTCTGCATTTGCTATACACAGTGAGACAGAAGCATGCATCATAGATGAGTCAGAGAGTAATTTCCCGAATGATCCTTCCTGAGAAAATGATCTGAAAGAAAAACAAAGCAGGGAAAGGAATAGGAATGTTCTCATCATTCCTTCAGGATTTATTTTGTTCGAGTGTTGATAATAAACCGCAGGCAGCCTGGATATTAACTCCTCTGCTTGCCCGGATAGTCGTTAGTAACCCTTTTGAATTAAGAGCTTCCTTAAATCTGATAGTGTTTTCCAGATCAGGACTATTAAATTCTGAACCGGGTATAGGATGAAAACGTATTATATTGATCCTGCATTTTATTCCGTTCAGAATTCGGGCAAGTTCCTTAATATGTCGTGGAGTATCGTTCATTCCATTAAACAGGATATATTCGAAAGATACCCTCCTCTGGCTGTTGAAGTCAAATTTCCGGAGTAAGTCTAAAACCTCTTCAACTGTGTTTGTTCTCTGTATAGGCATTAGTTTTCTTCTCTCTTCATCAAACGGAGAGTGCAGGCTAACAGCAAGATGGCACCGGCTTTTTTCGAGCAATTCCTTTATCCCGGTTATTAGTCCGACTGTGCTGACTGTTATCCTGGTAGAACTCCATCCATATCCCCATTCATTGGTAAGAATATCAAGGCTCTTTAGTACTTCTGTGAAATTGTCCAGTGGTTCACCCATCCCCATATATACCATATTGGTGAGGTTCCTGAACTCAGGCAGACTTCTGAACTGGTTGAGAATTTCATTTGACGACAGGTTTCCCTGAAAGCCCTGTTTCCCAGTCATGCAGAAAATGCAACCCATTTTACAACCTGCCTGTGATGACACACAGATTGTAGCGCGTTCATTATCAGGAATATAGGCTGTCTCTATGTATTTATCTTCCAGAACTTTATAAAGGTATTTCTTTGTTCCATCAGAACTTTCAGATACATTATCGGGATCAGAGAGGCCAAATTCATAATCATCAGAAAGAAGTTCCCGTGTTTTTTTTGACAGGTTGGTCATTTCGTCAATCGAAGTTATCTCCTTCTTATAGAGCCAGTCTGATATCTGTTTTGCAGCAAACCCTGGTAATCCGATTCGTTTGGTAACAGCAATAAGCTCATTTAGAGTTTTTCCGTATAGTCTTTCTTTCTCCATTATTGTTCCTTGTTCTGCCAGTTACCTGTAGCCTGTAGCCTGTCGCCAGAAGCCAGAAGCCTGTACTTTCTCATATCTCACACTTCAATTTTACCTTCGAACACAAATGTTGCAGGACCGGAAAGCCAGATTTCATGAATACTTTCCCCAAAAACATTGAATGAAACTGTTAAATACCCTCCCTTAGTCTTTACATTGATATTATTTGTGTCAATATGTCCGGAAAGGACTGAAGCAATGGCAGATGCTGTGACCCCGGTTCCACAAGACAGAGTCTCCTCTTCAACACCTCTTTCGAAAGTTCTGACATAGATGCTGTTTTCCTCAATTTCAACGAAATTTACATTAGTACCCACTGGAGCAAATTTTTCGGACCACCTGATTTTTTTGCCCTCGCTATTTACATCAAAACTGTTAAGATTCTTTTTAAACAGAACATAATGGGGTGATCCTGTATCTATAAAGTAATTTCCGTCAACAATCCGGGGGTACTTTACATCATTCATTTGCAATCTTATTATGCCATCCTCAGATATTGCTTTATGCAATCCGTCAATAGCTTTGAAAACGAGTTTTGTGCCAGCTATTTTTGTTCTAATGGCAAAGTCTGCTGAGCACCTGCCTCCATTTCCGCACATTGTACTCTCAAAGCCATCGGCATTGAAGTACTTCATCTCAAAATCATTTGGCAGGTTTTCGGATATCAGGATTAAACCATCAGCACCAATACCAAATCTACGATCACATAGTTTATTTATTAGTCGGGAATCATCGGGATTAAAAATGTCTTTCCGGTTGTCTATAATTATAAAGTCGTTACCGGCTCCCTGATATTTGTTAAATACTATTATCATCAGTGTTAAAGTGTTGTTAATTCTTTGTAAAATATTGAAGATCATCCTTAAAATGCATGATCTTTGTAAAACAAAATTACAATTAATCGGTTATAAAGATATTAATCTTTTGTAAAGGCAAAAAAATTGAATATTGATGCTTAAGTAAAAGATGAGTTAAATTTAAAAAAGTTAGTTATGAAAGGAAAGTATTTATTAGGAGGATTATTAATGTCTCTTTTAGGAGCTATAATTGCTTTGTTTGTATACACAAAAGTGATTGGAAACCCTTCAGTGGTTGTTTCTAAGGATAGCTCGAGTGTTGAGGTTTCAAATGCAAGGGCACTTTTAACATCGTTACAGATGCAAGAGGGCCAGATAGATTTTACATACGCTGCTGAGCAAACAGTTCATGCAGTGGTACATGTTCATACAAAGACAATGATGGGGATGGAATCTGATAATCCTATTTTGGAGTATTTTTATGGTAATCGCAATTTAAAGCCAAGGGAAGTCAGCGGGTATGGTTCGGGCGTTATTATATCCGGTGATGGTTATATTATTACCAATAATCATGTTATTGACAATGCAGAATCTGTTGATATTACATTAAATGATAAAAGGACTTTTACAGCCAGGATTATAGGCCGTGATCCAAGTACTGATATTGCTCTTCTGAAAATTGATGCGGACAAACTGCCATATATTAAGTATGGTGATTCGGATCAGCTTAAACTTGGTGAATGGGTGCTGGCTGTTGGTAATCCATTTAATCTCACTTCAACTGTTACTGCCGGAATTGTAAGCGCAAAGGGGCGGAATCTGGGATTAATAGAGGGAACATACAGGATAGAATCGTTTATTCAGACTGATGCAGCTCTTAATATGGGAAATAGCGGGGGAGCTCTTGTCAACACGAAAGGCTTACTGGTAGGTATTACATCAGCAATACTCTCACCCAGTGGCGCTTATGCAGGTAACTCATTTGCAATCCCTGTGACCATTGTTAAAAAGGTTATTGACGACCTTAAGGAGTTTGGAGAGGTTCAACGAGCACTCATTGGTGTTGAAATCAGAGATGTTGATTCAGACGAAGCTGATAAACAAAATCTTGGAGAAGTAAAAGGGATCCTAATTACCCGGGTTGTTGAAAACGGTTCAGCTGAAGATGCAGGCCTTAAGGTAAATGATGTAATAGTAAAACTTGACGGATTGTCTGTTAATACAGTCCCTGAATTACAGGAACAAGTGGGGAAACATCGGCCGGGAGATAAAGCAACTTTAACTTATATTAGAAACGGGAAAGAGACATCAACATCAGTTATTATGAAGAATGTGGCAGGGAATACAAATGTTGTTACAACCGCAATGAATGGTGATGAAGTTTTTGGTGCCAGACTGGTTGCGCTTAGTTCAGCAGACAGGAGATCATTTAATGTTGATTATGGCGTGAAAGTATCAGAATTGAACGATGGAAGACTCAAAGATATTGGTTTGAGAAAGGGCTATGTTATCTTAAGTGTCAATGGTAAAAAAGTTAATACTCCAACTGATATCAGTCAATTTACCAATAATGAAAGGAACCTGAAATCAATAAGAGGAATACAACCTGATGGAACAATATTTAATTTCCAATTTGGGAACTAATATCTCTTTTTATATAATACTTTGTTTTATAGGGGATTTATGAAAATAGGTCTCCTGTTCATAACAATAGCGAATAATTTTTGTTATTAAGTAATAAAGCAATATCTTTGCGGAAATTTTTTCGGAGGCAGAATGAGACAATTAAAGATTACCAAATCCATAACTAACAGAGAGAGTGCGTCATTAGACAAATATTTGCAGGAGATTGGTAAGGAGGAGTTGATATCGGTAGAGGAAGAAGTTGAATTGGCTCAGCGAATAAAGAAAGGCGATAGAACTGCTCTTGAGAAACTCACTAAAGCAAACCTGCGTTTTGTTGTATCTGTTGCAAAACAGTATCAAAATCAGGGACTTAGTCTTCCCGATCTTATTAATGAAGGCAATCTGGGTCTTATTAAGGCTGCAGAGAAATTTGATGAAACCCGTGGGTTTAAATTTATTTCATATGCTGTTTGGTGGATCAGACAGTCTATCCTTCAGGCTCTTGCTGAACAATCAAGGATTGTAAGGTTGCCTTTGAACCAGGTAGGTTCGCTTAACAAGATAAACAAGGCTTTCTCGAAATTTGAACAGGAGAATGAACGTACTCCTTCACCTGAAGAGCTGGCTGAGGTTCTTGAATTGCCAAAAGAGAAGGTAACTGATACTCTGAAAGTCTCAGGAAGGCATGTATCGGTTGATGCACCTTTTATTGAGGGTGAAGATAACAGCCTGCTGGATGTACTTACAAATTCGGATTCACCGGTAGCTGATAAGCTTCTTATGGACGAATCTCTTTCAAGGGAGATTTACAGGGCACTTGCCACACTTACTGAACGAGAGAGAGATATAATAAGATTTTTCTTTGGCATTGGAACTCAGGAGATGACTCTTGAAGAGATAGGGGAAAAATTTGGTCTCACCCGTGAAAGGGTACGGCAGATAAAGGAAAAGGCTATCAGAAGGTTAAGACATACCTCCAGAAGCAGATTATTGAAAGGTTATCTGGGTTAGATATACCGTAATTTCCGGAGAGTAAAGGAGGCTGTCTCAAAAGGGAAGCCTCTATTTTTTTACCTCCAACCCCAAAGAGGAGCTTAAATCCCGGCAAAGTGAAGTTTGAAGCCAGACCACTAAACGAAGTTTATTATTGGTCCGCTAAGCGAAGTTTACAACTTCGCTTTAACTGAGAAATTTGTAGGTTTGTAATCTTATAACCCTTGATCAGCGAATGGACTTTAAACTTATTTCCGATTTTCAGCCAACAGGTGACCAGCCGGATGCTATAAAGCAACTGGTAAATGGCCTGGATGGAGGAGTTCCATTCCAGACACTTCTTGGAGTGACAGGATCCGGTAAAACGTTTACAATTGCAAATGTAATTGAGAAAGTTAACAGACCTGTTCTTGTGCTTAGTCATAATAAGACTTTAGCTGCTCAGCTCTATGGAGAGTTCAAACAGTTTTTTCCTGAAAACAGAGTCGAATATTTTGTATCCTACTACGATTATTATCAACCGGAAGCTTATCTGCCTGTTTCAGATACTTACATTGAGAAAGACCTTTCTATTAACGAGGAGATTGAAAAATTGAGGCTAAGCGCTACTTCATCACTACTCTCTGGACGTCGCGATGTCATTGTTGTCTCTTCTGTATCATGCATCTATGGCATTGGCAACCCCGATGATTTTCATTCAAATACTGTACATGTAACAAAAGGTCAGATTATAGGTCGGAACCTCTTCCTGCGTAAACTTGTTGACAGCCTTTATTCACGCAATGAACTCGAATTTAAATATGGCACTTTCAGAGTTCGAGGAGATACTGTGGATATTTTTCCTGCTTATGCTGATATTGCAGTACGGGTGGTATTTTTTGGTGACCAGATTGAAGATTTGAATACTTTTGATCCTATTAGTGGCCACACTCTTGATATCCTGAATGAATACATAATTTATCCTGCAAATATATTTGTTACTACAAGGGAAAGGATCAATCTTGCAATATCCGATATACAGGATGATATGGTTCGTCAGGTTAGTTATTTTAATGATATAGGAAAAAAAGAAGAAGCAAAACGGCTTGAGCAGAGGGTTTTATATGACCTTGAGATGATAAAGGAACTTGGCTATTGCAGCGGTATCGAAAATTATTCCAGATATTTCGATGGAAGAAAACCAGGAACAAGACCTTTCTGTTTGCTTGACTATTTTCCAGATAAATTCATTACTGTAATAGATGAAAGTCATGTCAGTCTGCCTCAGATAAGAGCAATGTTTGGAGGGGATCATTCACGAAAACAGACTCTTGTTGAATACGGATTCAGGTTGCCTGCAGCTCTGGATAACAGACCAATGAGGATTGAAGAATTTGAATCACTAACAGGTCAGACAATTTTTGTTAGTGCCACACCGGCTGATTATGAACTTGAAAAAAGTGAAGGGGTTTTTGTTGACCAGGTAATACGACCGACAGGCCTTCTGGATCCGCCTATTGAGGTACGTCCGAGTCTTAACCAGATTGATGACCTGATGGCTGAGATAAGATCAAGAACGAGTGCAGGGGAGAGGACCCTTGTAACAACTATCACAAAGAGAATGGCTGAAGAACTCTCTTCTTACCTGATAAGGTTTGATATAAAATGCAGTTATATCCACTCTGATATCGACACCCTCGATCGAATTGATATAATGGAAGGGTTACGTACAGGTTCTTTTGATGTTCTGGTAGGAGTCAACTTGCTCCGGGAAGGACTTGATCTTCCGGAAGTATCTCTGGTGGCTATTCTTGATGCCGATAAGGAAGGATTTCTCAGGTCATCACGGTCACTGACACAGACTGCAGGAAGGGCAGCAAGAAACCTTAATGGAAAGGTAATTATGTATGCTGATAATGTTACCCGTAGCATGCAGCAGACAATTGATGAGACTAACAGACGGAGGAGTAAGCAGTTGAAATACAATGAAGAGATGGGTATTACTCCATCTCAGATTATAAGGAAAACCGGCTCCATACTTAGTGGGTTGAGTAAGAAAGGTATATCTTCCAAAGCCTATATTGAACCTGAGCGAACAGATATTGCTGCTGATCCTGTTGTCAGGTACATGAATAGTGAGGCCCTTGAAAAGGCTATTGATAAATCAAGAAAGAGCATGGAAAAAGCTGCTGCTGAATTGGATTTTGTTGAAGCGGCCAGATTCAGGGATGAGATGGCGGACCTCCAGAGACTTCTTCGAAGTAAGAAACAATAATTTTTTTCCTTCCGGGCACACGGACCAAGAGCAGTACAACTCAATAAAACTACAATGCATGAACGGATAATCAGATTTGACGTGTTCATAGTATAGCTCCTTCTCCTAATGATTGAGCTATAAATAACAGGATTAATTTTACAAAAATTATACTGTATTGTTTATTAAGCCTGCTACATATTTCGCGATAGCAATTGAAGCAGTTAATCCTGGTGATTCCATACCAATGAGATTAATAAATCCCGGATAACCTCTTTTTGTCTCCTCCATAATATAAAAGTCTCTTAGGGGTTCTCCCGGCTTCTGGATTTTCGAACGGATTCCTGCCATTTCTGGTGCAATATCATCATATTCCAGAAAAGGAAGATACTTCCTGGCAGAATTAAAGAATGCTTGCTGCTTTGAAGAAGTTAATTTATAATCATAAGTATTTGATTCGAGATATGTTACATCAGGTCCAAGTTTAACACCTCCACCCATGTCAATAGTAACATGAATACCGATGCCTTCCATGTTATGATACGGAACAGGGTAGATTAACCTTTTTACAAGCCGGTTTTTTGGTGGATTTACCCTGAAATATTCGCCTTTACAGAAAAGTATTTTTAGGTTTTCATCTTTCATGCCCACCATTTCAGAGACTTTGTCGGAAGTGAGCCCTGCAGAATTTATCACAATTCTGGTAGTGAAACTATAGATCATTTTATCAGCATCAATAAGGGTGACCTCGTACCCGTCTTTAATACTTTTAATCCCTTTTACCTCACTTCCATAAACAACCTGGCCGCCATTGTTAATAGTATTTGTCTCGTACTGTTTCATTAGGGAGTGAGAGTCAATAATTCCTGTGGAGGGAGATAAGAGCGCTTTTAAAGCGAAGATGTTAGGCTCCATTTCAGCTATCTGTACTTTATTAAGCATCATAAGATCATCCACACCGTTTTTTTGAGCTGTTTGCATGATGCCGTCGATAATGGAGATCTCTTCTTCTGAGGTCGCTACAATCAGCTTTCCGCAATTATTATAGGGTATATCATATTTTCTGCAGTAGTCATATAGAAGCCGCTTTCCCTCGACACATAGTCTGGCCTTCAGACTATTTTTAGTGTAATAAATTCCGGCATGTATTACTTCGCTGTTTCGACTACTGGTATCCTGCCCGAATGATGGATGTTTTTCTATCAGAAAAACATTGGGGTGTTCCTCTGATACCATCTCAGCAATAGCAAGTCCGATTACTCCTGCACCGATTATTGTAATTTCTGCATCCATTAATTCGTCTTTTCGGATGTTATGTTACATAAAAAACCTTTACGGATGTCAAAAATAAGTGAAAAAGTAAGACTTGATATAGTAACTTTAGTGTGAATTGATAAATTGTCCAATCAGGTACAACTTGTAACCACTGTAACAAGCTGATTCAGTCGTATATTGTCTTCTGGATTACCATACAGGTTACCCAGACAGTAAAGTATTTTTTTAAACAGGATTATGGTTTTATCCGGATAATTGTTAATTTTAAAGTATTAGATAAAAGTAATTTTTGATTTGTTATTAAATCTTGAGTATGAAAAGAGCGATGATACTTCTTTATTTTATTATTCTGGTATTTCAGATAAATGCTCAGCAGAATAGCTCAACTAAGGTTGATCCCGGTTACTTTATTACACATAATAGAGAGGAAGTAGTAAGCAAATTAGTTGATCTGCCTTGTGGGATAAAGGCTGAGGATCCGTTAAAAATAATCCTGCAGAAGCTGGATGCTTATCTTGTTGCCTTTCAGCCTGGTGATAAGTACTCTGATGATGTATATGCAAAAGCAGCTAATCTACAGGCACTTAAAAGTGTTATGCAGGGAGGATATGGTATTGGGTCTATTCTAATTAACCAGGAGGGAATTATCATTGCTGAAGCTTTTAATAGTCAGATACAGAAGCACAGGTCGGATCTGCATGCTGAAATGACTTTATTAACAAACTTTGAAGAAAGCCGTCTGGCAAGAAAATATGTGAATATTTATATTTACAAGCCAGGAATGACAGTTTTCAGTTCCGCAGAACCATGTCCAATGTGTTTCATTAGAATTATTACTACAGGCTCTGATATAAGATATTGTACTCCTGGACCTGATGATGGCATGGCTAGCCGTTTTGATTATCTTCCTTCTAACTGGAAAGAGATGGCTATGAAAAGGAAAATCAGTCTGGGTGATTGCTCACCCGTTATGCAAAAAATATCACATCTCCTGTTCTATTCGTTTCTATTAGATGATCGAGGACCGCACTAATGTTTTATTCTCCGGGAAATTGAATCCAGAGTAAAATCTACTACCACTTTAAGTAGTTAATTCCGGCTTTTTATGGTTAATAAGATACGGATAACCATGATAAAGTCGCTGGCTTTTCCATCTGACATATTATATCCTATTTGATTAAAGATCTGAAATCGTCCCCTGTTGGATTTTGAAAAATTTTGAGTCCAAACTCGGGTATCACGGCCAGCAGATGATCAAAAATGTCAGCCTGTATAGCTTCATAGTTTGCCCATTCCTGGTCGTTACTGAATACATATATTTCTATTGGAAGTCCTTTCTCCGACAGAGGGAGCTGTCTTACAAGAAATGTCATGTCATTATGTATTTTGGGATGCTGATGGAGGTATGATTCTACATAGGCCCTGAAGGTTCCTATATTAGTAAGACGACGACCATTAACAATACTGTTGTCGTCAATATTTTGCTCTGCATTATATTTTTCAAGTTCCAACTCTTTTTTATGCATATATTCCTTGAGATGATGTACCTTTTTAAGTCTTTCCTTCATATCTGCATCCAGGAACCTTATACTATTCATATCGATATAAATTGCCCTTTTTATTCGCCTTCCACCTGATTCTTCCATCCCTATATAGTTGTGGAACGATTCCTGCACCAATGAATAGGTTGGTACAGTAGTAATTGTTTTGTCCCAGTTCTGTATTTTGATAGTATTCAGGGATATATCAATTACAGTTCCATCTGTACCCCTTGAAGGTAAATTTATCCAATCTCCAACTTTCACCATTTTATTGGCTGATAGCTGAACACTGGCCACAAGGCTCAGTATAGTGTCCTTAAAGACAAGGATCAGTACCGCAGCCATTGCACCCAGACCCGTTAAAAGAGTCTTTATTTCCTGATTGAATATCACTGATATGACTATCAATACGGCTACAATTACTACAAAGATCTTAGCTAACTGAATATAACCTTTGATTTGCCTGTGATTGGATATTGGCAATTCCAGGTATATTGCATGCCAGGCATCGATGAACGTATTCACAAACATCGTCCCTGCAATAATCATATACAGATAAGTCAACTCCTTAACAAACGCCATCCATCCAGGGTAATCAGCAAAAGCCCATCCGGCCATCAGCCATATAACTACTGCAGGTGCAAAATGCGATAAACGGCTGAATACATGCATGTCAAGGAAGATGTCGTCCCATTTGAATTTTGTTTTCCGGATAATAGTTGTTACAACTTTTTTTATAATAAATCTGGCCGCCATGTAGGCAATCCAGCTTAGAAGAATAACTACAGATACAATTATTAAAGTGCGTAAAAAGACTGCCAGGTTCTCATCTAATCCAGATGAAATAAACAGATCATAAATGAACCCTGAAGGATCAAAATTCTTAAACATGGTCAATAAGTTAGATTCATACCAAAAGTAGATATTTTTTGTATAATAGTGTATGATCCTGTAATTTCCTGCCATATTCATCATCAACAGCTAATTTCTATCCGGTCATCCTTGCCATTGTACCGTTATACCGTTGTACCATTGCGCTTTTGTACGCTTCTTAATACCTTTCATTAATTATATACGTGCTATGATTATGAGTTCATCACCGTATTATAATACGGTTTTTACTACGGTGATGGTAATTGAATAATTATGTAATAGTAATATAAACAAAAGACGGAGGATGACATCTTGTTTTATCCAAAAGTGTGGGTTGCATAAATGGGAGCAGTTTCCTTGAATTCAATATGACGGCTAGTTGGTTCTGTGGATAGTTTTTGGGAATTGCTTCGTCCTGCCACGCCGTCCTCGCAATGACCCTGCATGTAAGGTAGGTTTGTTTTGGGATTTCGACGTGTTGGATAAAGTAAACCGGTCCTTGCGAGGAGTCACGCTTTTCTTGTTTACCCGGGTAAGAATCCTTCAGTCCATGACGAATTCTATGGTCAAGATAAAAATGGTACATGCGGATTCTTATTTAAAAATTAAGATCATGAAAGCTAAAAAAGAATTAACTTATTTTTTAATACTCCTTGTATTGTTTTTTTCAGGCTGTGCTGTAAAAAAATCTATCCTGAGTCCTGATTTCTATTCTTCAGAATCAAAATTAGGACTGATACTTATAACAAACGACATTGGTACAACGAGAAGCGGAAACCAAGGGCTTTTAGACATGGCTTTAACCCAAGGGAATAAATATACTAATCCACTTCATAGGGTTGAGCCAGAGATAAATCCGGAGAATCAGTTTAAAGATCTTTCGGAATATGAAAATTTGAAAATAAGTATTGATGCTGCCATCAAGAGATCTATTGAATTAGAAAAAACAAAATATTAAGCTCTTATTGTCTGCCCTCAGGAATCAGTATCCGGGGCTTGCAAGTAAAGGGCAGCTATCATACTCTGAATCTCTAAGAAATGCAAAGCTAAAAATGATAAGCGAGGGGAAGTATGCTCATCCTTTATTCTGGTCACCATTCATTTTGATCGGAAAATGAATAATAAGTGTTACTCCCGGCCAAGATTTGAACAGGTTTATTAAGCCCATGCAAAAGTTTTGACGGGAATTCTATTTTGCGCCAGGCGGGCATAATATGATAACGTTGTAGTTAGTATATTGTATTTATAGATACCTCTGAATTCTTAATTTGAGTACAGGGGTATTTTTATTTGCACATTATCAGAATATTTCTGAAATTTGGGATTAGCGGCATTTTATTGTACTGACTTTCAATAAGAAAAATATATCTACTTAATAACCATTATACAATTAATCAAATGAAAGCAATTCGATACCTTGCTGGTTGTCTGTTATTCGTAACAGGCGTATTACATTTCCTGCCCATAATAATAACTCCTTCTGATCCCAAATCAATTGGAATGTTGGTTGGTGGTATTATTTACTTAACTATTGGGGTATTGTTGATTAAGAAGATCAGGTTTGCCTCATTACTGGGGCTTTTCTTCCCATTATTAGGACTAGTAATAGGCTTTATTGCAACCGGCTTTAAAAATTGTGATCCTTTGCTGATTTTTATGTGGGTAATCGATGCGATAGTTGTAATATGTTGCTTACTTCTGTTGCTGAACAGAAAAAAGGAATAAGTCATTGCCATAAAAGTTCTTATGAAGATAATGGAATGCCGCATAACAGATAAAATTGATATCTGGTATCCACTTTCCATATATGTCCTCATACTGTAAATATACTACATGACACCTGCTGTGATTTTAAAATAAAGTTGACCCGTATTAATGACTTTCATATCTTTAACGTAATGAAAGTTTAACATGGCAAGCATATTACCAGGATACGAATATGACATCTTCATAAGCTACCGCCAGAAAGACAACAAAGGCGACAGGTGGGTTAGTGAGTTTGTCGATGCTTTGAAGGACGAACTCGAATCTACATTTAAAGAAGAGATCAGTGTTTATTTTGATATAAATCCTCATAACGGACTATTGGAAACACATGATGTTGATGAGTCTTTGAAAGAAAAACTCAAATGCCTGGTGTTTATCCCTATTATTTCACGTACATATTGCGATCCAAAATCGTTTGCATGGGAGCATGAGTTTAAAGCCTTTATAGAGCAGGCTTCTCAGGATCAGTTTGGTTTAAAGGTTAAGCTTCAAGGAGGCAACGTTGCCAACCGTATACTTCCTGTTCAGATACATGATCTGGATGAAGAAGATAACAAGCTGTGTGAATCAATCATTGGGGGTGTGCTTCGTGGAGTAGAGTTTATTTATAAATCCCCGGGGGTCAACCGGCCTCTTCGATCGATAGAAGATAAACCGAAAGAAAATCTAAATAATACCATTTATCGTGACCAGATAAACAAAGTCGCTCTTGCAATAAAAGAGATCATCTCTGCTATTAATAAGTATGATAAAGAGGATGCAGAAGACGAAGGAGAATCAATTGTTGAGAAGTCTGAAATAACAGCACAGAAAAGTTCCGGATCACCTGGATTCAGAGAAAGATACCGTAAACCTAAGAGAAGAACTATCCTGGTTTCAGCTCTTTTATTGGCCATCGTAATTATCGTTATTACTCTCATTGTTTTTAACATTATAGGCGGAGGAAAGCAGGCAAGGGCCGGGTCAATTGATTCAGTTGTTGTGCTGCCGTTTGGAAATTATACTGGTGCAGATGAGCTGGAGTCTTTAGTATCAGGAATGCATACCTGCCTGATATCGGATATGGGCCGGCTTAGCGGATTGAGAGTTATTAATACAACCACTTCCAATGTATATAAAAACGCCAGCATGTCTGCACATGAAATTGCTGTTGAGTTGGATGTTGATGCAGTAATTGAAGTATCTGTTTTAAGTATTCGTGACAGTATAATTCTCAAGGTGAGTTTGATCAGAGCATTTCCGGAGGAAGAAACAGTCTGGAATGGTGACTATAAGGAGGAGAAGAGCCAGATAATGAACCTCTATAACCGGATCACAAAGCAGATAGCAGATGAGGTGAAGATCGAATTAACGACTGATGAAGAAAGCTTACTTGCAGAAAACCGGACAGTAAATCCCGAAGCTTATGATGCCTACCTGATGGGAAAGTTTTTCTGGGAAAAGCTTGACCCGGAATCCGTGCAGAAGGCCCTGGAATATTTCCAGTTGGCCGTACAGATAGAACCAGAATGGGCCGATCCTTATGCAGGCCTTGCAAATGCGTGGAGCACTTTTGGAACATTTTTTAGAACTCTCCCAAAATCCGTGACCCTTCCCAAGACATATGAATATCTGAACAAGGCTCTTGAATTGGACCCAAATTCAGCTCAGGCACATTATGTAAAAGCTATATTTGCAGTATGGACTGAATTTGATTGGGAGAAGGGAGAAAAGGCATTTTTAAAGTCCATTGAGTTGAATCCGAACGATGCACTATGCCGGTTATACTATGCCCATTTATTGATGATACTGCGCAGGTCAGAGGAAGCGATTCACCAGGCGAATCTGGGTTTGAGACTAGATCCCTTGAAACCTCTGGTTCTTGGACTGTATGCAGTAGTGATGCGTAATGAGAGTGATTATCAGTCTGCCATTCTGAATTTCGAAAAAGCCCTCTCAATTGATCCAAATTTTGGTTTTGCTGCTGGTAATTTATCTGATATCCAAATGCAAACCGCCTACACTAACGGAGACTATGAAAGGTGGATCGAATATTGGGAGAAAAAAGTCAGGGCAGGTAAGCATTGGAATGAAGAAGGTATTTCAGCTGTTCTTAATACCTTTCATGAAAAAGGACTTTTATCTGCTTTTGAGGAGATGTTTAAGATGAATGAAAAATATGGGAATGGCTGTTATATGAGTGGCGCTATCAAAGCGGAAAGATATATAAGATTGGGAAAATATGACAAAGCTTTAGAATGCCTTGAAAAGGATTTTGAAATGCGCGATATGAATATGACCTATATATCAACCAATGTTTATATTTTTAATCAATTGAAAGACAACCCAAGGTATATTGAACTGTTAAAAAAAATGAACCTCCCTCTTGATGATTAATTACCACAGGTAAAAGGAGTTCAGGTTGCTCTCTTTATGTTGCATTGCAGAATACATAGGTCTAAGGTATGCAACATAAATCGTAAATCCTCACTATTGATAAATGCGAGCCTGCTACAGCCAATTTTATTCGGCACACGTGAGTTTGCCTGTCTGCCGGCAGGCTGGCTCCTCGCTAAAACAGCCTAGCAGGCTGTTTATTAACGCTCGGCCCTTCGCGGGCGGCTCGCTCTAGACTGAATTTGATTGAGGGAATTTGGGAAGCCATTTGTGAGACAAATGATATTTGGTCTATTAGGTAGGGAATTGGGCCTTTAGCAAATAGTTGATTGCGATAATAAATAAAGTTGACTTTGGTTTAAACAAGGTGTAACTTTGATAACAGAAATGAAAATCAGGAATAGATTTGTACTTATATACTCAGATATTGGGAGTATATATTTAATAATGCAAATCACTAGTGTCATGACAATTTAATTATGAAACGTAATATTTTGACAGTTTTCGATCAGCTTTATATTTTGTGAAGCTCCAGTAAATTTTTCGTTTATCGAAATTATTTTGTTTGCACCACGATTTAAC
>Ga0307377_10000284_pt1 | contig 70481 bp, 83 predicted proteins | sample TR3MG_FD_202535 | JGI IMG/M metagenome (GOLD analysis project Ga0307377, IMG submission 202535) | Soil microbial communities from Risofladan, Vaasa, Finland - TR-3 | ecosystem: Environmental > Terrestrial > Soil > Coastal area > Acid sulfate soil | place: Finland: Risofladan, Vaasa | collected... | reverse complement strand
ATGTCTACAACTGAAGATCCCACACCTAATTGAAGATGATTATATAGCCTTCTTATAATCTCTGGGTCTGCTTTTCGAGTAGTATCGTACCCAATACCGATTTTATTATAGATCTCTGACACAACCTCCCCCCCTTCTTAAAGCGACTATTACACATAAGTTGGTTTATTAGCCATCTAAATCACATTCGGCAGCAATAAAATATTTACCTTTATTTGGCTCCTTGAGTCCTATAACCAATGTTATGAAAAGAGCTGCCATATACCTTGTGGCAGCTCTCGAATTCCATTTTATGTGGAGGTTACCCTACTTTGAAAATCATGCAGGTGCTCACCCCGTGAGCATATAATTCATTATTTCCGTCCATAATGCGTCCTTCAACAGTGGCTAGTTTTCTTCCGATATGGATGGGCCTGGCCTCACAGCGCAACAGTTTGCTTTCAGCATTGACAGGTTTTATAAAATTCACTTTAACCTCAACCGTCGAACAGGTTATGTTCTGTGGGAGCGTTGTAAGCACCGCGGCTGTCATGGTGGTATCCAGCAACGTGGAAAGAATTCCCCCATGAACGGTGGCAAAAGGATTATAGTGGTGCTCTCCAGGATCAAGTTCAAATACCGCAAAGCCATGGTCGACTTCCTTAATCCGGTACCCGATCAGTTTTGCAACCGGCGGCTGGCTGATTTTACCGTCCCTTATAGCCCTCAGATAATCCAGTCCAGAAAGAGATGACACCGCATCCCTTTTGTTTATTTGAGGATCGTCCCAGACAATGGTCCGCTTTCTTTCCGTATCCATAAAAGACCTCCTTTCATATATCAAAGTTACCTTTTATCGTGTCTAACATCTTCGCTTTATTGGAATAAATATCCTCCTGCGTCCGATAATTAGCACTATGACAAGTTCACTGAACTTATTTCTCCATTTTCGTCCAAATTCCTCCCTGACAGCCGATTAACCTGTTTTCATTTCCTTCACATTTGGCCTTTCTGAGCGTGTTTTTGTTCAAAAGGCCAAAGTCCGTTTTTCTCTCGCTCACGTCAATTTACTCTGGTGTTTATTTTGACTTTTCCTATTCGGGTCACATCCTATCCTGGGGGCATAGATAGTCCCTTCTGGAGAAAAGCAATCTCAATATTTCTTAAAAGAGCTCTTCTCCAGTTCTTGGATAAGTCTAATTTGAGGTATTAGTTTTTTTGACTCGCCTTTGGTCTATATCCTTTTATCCTTTTTCCCAATGTGCATTGCTGTCACTTCTACCAACTCAACACTCTCCTTAAGATAGGGATCGGCTGAGGCATAGCACAGTTTAGCGTTAAAACGATCTGAATGAGCGTTAAAAGGAACTGCTTATTTTAGACCCTAGCAGTTACCAGGATTTACGTTCTTTGTTTGAACGGTCGTTTTTTTATCCCTTGCTGGATGCGTCAGCGAGGCTCCGAAAAACGCACTATAGAATATAGGCGGAGTAACGCTCCACCTATTCGAATTTCTTTTCTCAAAAACCGCCGCTCGATGTTATATTTTTTCATGTAGCTCCTTCTCGACACCATCGCAATCAAGAAGCGAGGTATATTACATATTACTAATGAAAAGTCATTCCTACACCCAGTGGACTGTTCGGGCGTAGGAATGATGCCTTTGTGCCACCTCATGGCGCAAGTTAATATTCTTAGGTTTTCCATATGTAGTTTAAATCTTATACAAAAACCATTTGCAGGTATTCATTTCATACTTGAGCTCAAAACGCTTCATCTGTCCATCAATCTGGCTTTGACACTCAAAAACTTTCATACGGTAACCGGCTAGTTTCTCTTCCGATGTTTTAACAATATGTTCGACCTTAACAACGTTTCCTTCATGTCGAAATCGAATGGGGCGCGGTGTACCAGGGATATCAAACCAAGCGATCATTTCTATAGGACTCATAAGTACTCTCATATTAACCGCACTTCGCCCAATCTCCAGTGATACATTCGGTGCACCCTCCAGCATGGATAAGTTTGTTATGGCAGACTGGGCATTTATCATGCTGGATTAACCACTGTTCACAAGGCTCTAAACAATAGGGCTTTCGATTGCATTCAACGCATACATCTTTCATATCATTTACCTCGTGGTACATGTATTTGGTTGCTTTGCGAACTCTTGTTCTTATTATAGTCGTATTCTTTGAGAATTTCAATGAAAAATACCTACAACTCAACTCATTTCTGTTGTAAGTATGAGAATTGATTCCCCCTAATCATCAAAATCATTTAAAAAGTTATTGTTTTTTTACCCCTTACATACGGCAGGACGTCTCAGAATAGAGACACCAAAACCAATGAGCGTTTTGATTCGAAATGCTATATGCCAACAAGAACCAGTGAAGCTTTTTTTCAATTACTTGTCTTTGTAGGTGGCGGGATCTTCAATAGCTGCCATTGAAAAAAGCACACCAACATAAACTTGCGTTTGAGTTGATGTGCTTCGTTTCCAGCCGAGATAATTTCCTTAACTCGCTCATCTAATTTTCTTTACTCAACCTCAACATCCCTAGCGCACAAATATCTTCCATCTGGGGTTAAATAGCTAATCTGCGTCAATGGAACGGTGTCGTCTTTGCCTGGCATAAACGGTCTTTCGTGTAACCCATCATCAACTACCTTTTCAGTAGTGATGCTGATAACTTTACCAACCATTCCCCGGTACCAATATTCTTTGCCTGAACAGCTTTTGATTTTTGCTTGCACCAATGATTCTCCTTTTGAATGGGCGTTTGATCTTCTAACACTATCCTAGCCTCAGTTTCTGTCGATGCGGGATCGCGAATAGCTCCCGCATGATTGTCGCCACACGTTCGCCACCCTAATGGATAATGCTGGCGCAAATAAAGTAAGCATAAAACGTATTATGGGACACTCCAGCACAGACATTACTGACAAGGTTTACACGCACAAGGATATTGAGGAATTGAAAAAAGCCATTGATCTCATTTAATTTTTTTGTGTCATACCGTGTGTCATACTTGTGTCATATAGTTAAAATTTCAGGAGTTTTTATAGCGTGTTATAAATTAATAAATCCCCCAACCATGCGCGGTTGGGGGATTCGCTGTCTTTTGGCAATTAACGTTTGGAGAATTGGGGAGCCTTACGAGCTTTCTTCAAGCCGTATTTTCGACGTTCCTTCATACGTGGGTCACGTGTGAGGAAACCGGCTCTCTTAAGACTTGGACGGAGACTGGCATCCGCCTTCAGCAAAGCACGGGCAATGCCTAAACGTATCGCACCAGCTTGACCAGTTGTGCCACCCCCGTGGGCGAGAGCGATAACATCATATTTAGCAAGCGTTTCTGTGATGTTGAATGGTTGTTGAACAATCATTTCAAGTGTTTTCTTGCCGAAATACTCTGCTAATTCACGTTTGTTGATTATGAACTTTCCTTCACCAGGAATAAGGCGAACGCGAGCGACTGCATTTTTGCGTCGTCCTGTCGCAGCATATTGTAATTGAGTTGCCATGTTTTACTTCCTCCTTCCTAAATCTATTGAATTGTCCAGATTTCAGGTTGTTGAGCTTGATGGGGATGTGATTCTCCCTTGTACACTTTTAACTTTGTGTACATCTGAGCGCCCAACTTGTTATGAGGAAGCATTCCCTTCACAGCATGTTCCATAGCTCGTTCTGGCATAATTTGCATTAACTTTTTGTAAGGAACCTCTTTTAACCCACCAGGAAATCCGGAGTGACGACGATACATCTTATCGTTCAGTTTGTTACCTGTTAACACTAATTTTTCGGCATTGATAATTATGACATGATCCCCTGTGTCAACATTAGGGGTGAATGTCGGTTTATGTTTACCTCTTAGGAGACGTGCTGCTTCAGTAGCAATACGACCCAAGGAGATTCCCGCAGCGTCAATGATAAACCATTTGCGCTCCTGGTTTTGTGCTTTCGCAAAAAACGTGGTCATAACTTTCCCTCCAATTAGCAGTTTTCTGTTAATTATCACTCACATGGGGCTCAATCATGCTTGCGGTATGCCAGGGGCATGGGGCTCAATCATAGCCAAGGCATAAAAACTCATATTGATATTTTATTTAAATCTCTACCCATTGTCAAGTTATTTCTCATAAAAGGTCCTTAAAGACGTCAAATGGGCTTGCTTCCGAATAATTCACGTGAGCAAGCGTTAAGCCATGCGCCGGTGCAACCATTCTGGCCCGTTTCCGTTCTTGACTAGCGATAATCTCTGGGATCTCTTGCGGGTGAATCCGACCTTTACCAACGTCCATTAGTGTTCCAACAATAATTCGAACCATGTGATATAAAAACCCATCCCCCACGCACGATACAGTAATTAAGCCATGATCTTTTTTGATCAGACAACGATAAATCGTCCGTTCAAACGTCTTACTAGCCCCACCTGCTGCTGCGAAGGTTTTGAAATTATGACGTCCCTCCAATAGATTTGCTGCCATCTGCATCTGTGCCACATTTAAAGGAATAGGCACATGGGACGCATAAAGACGCGTAAATACATCTGGTATGGGATTGTTGTCCATCTGATAATCGTAGCGTTTCCACTTTGCAGACCACCGGGCGTTAAAGTCATCCGGAACGCATTCTGCCTGGAGAATTCGTATATCCCGGGGCAACATAGTATTAAATGCTTTAGGAATTTTTTCTTCTGGAATTCTTGCCGAAGTCATGAAATTAACGACTTGGCCAGAGGCATGTACTCCGGTATCCGTTCGGCCTGCAGTAGCTAGAGTTACCTCTTCCTCGACTAATCTTGCCCATACTGTTTCCAGAGTACCCTGGATGGTAGGGCCATGGGTTTCATGCTGTCGCTGGAACCCATGATAATTTGTTCCGTCATATGCCAATTTTAGTCGAATATTCCGCATTAATACGAGCCTCCACTAAGTATGGATTTAGTTTATCTTAAAATTAATAGCAATACTCCCCAAGCAACTATTACTAGAACTCCACCGAGGTCCTCAGAGGTCCGCTCGTGTAGTAATAGTGTGCGATAGTTGCCCGAACCATATCCCCTGGACATTAGGTTTTCAGCAAGTTCTTCTGCACGTCTCAAACTAAGTAAGATTAGAGGTACAATAAGCTGCATTAACTCCCAGGATTGCTTAACCCAGGAGTGAGGCCACTCGGTTTTTAACGCTCTAGCTTTCCAAATTAAAACTGCTTCTTCCACAATGAGGGGAATAAAACGCAGTGTCAAGGTAAGCATTAGGGCAAAGTCAGCCGCTCTTGGCGTAATACGGATCAGTGGATTAAAAAAGTACGCTATTCCCATTCCTTGCTCTAGGGGCATTGTTACTGCCGTATAAAGGCGTGTCAAACTAAAAACTAGGGCGATGCGCCAAAGCATATCAGCAGCTTGAACAAAACCGCCTAGTGACCAATGACCATACCAAACCGCTCTGTTCTCTGGCCAAACCCACCCTGCTGCCAAACCATAAAATAATCCCATCCAGACAAGCACCATTATAAGCGAACGATAAATTTTTAAGGGAGTACGACTAATTGCCACTAGCCCGAGGAGAGCAAAGGAGGTTAAGGCTAGTCCCTGCCATCGGGTCATTGTCATTAAGAGGGACAGGAAGGCTAGCCCTCCAACTTTTACCCTTGGATCAAGATGATGTAACAAGCTATTGCCTGGGCAGTAAAGCTCAAAGACTTTGATACTAGTATCCCTCCTTTAGCAGCGGATGCCTGAGGCCCGAAATTGCTCCTGATGCTCTTTCCAGCACTGTATAGGGCAATCTAATACCACATTCCCGTTCTCAATCAGCCAAAGCCGATCAGCATACTGTAAAACCTCTCTTAGATCGTGGGTTACATACAGGATGGTAAGATCGTCCCAAGCGGAAATCATAGTCTGTATGCCTGCCCGGCTGCTTGCATCGAGTCCAAGTAAGGGTTCGTCTAGTAAAAGAACCTCTGGGATTGTTCTCAGAGCAGCAGCCAGTGCTACCTTTTGTCGTTCCCCACCACTTAGGTGTTCAGGAACCTCCTCCGCCAAGCGTGCAGGGATACCAAACCCCTCCAAAAACGATAACCTAGCTTGCCTTTCTGCCAAGAGATCTTGCCCTTGGTCCCCATAAAATACTTCGTGATAGACACTGCGGCCAATCAAGTATTCTCCCGCTTCTTGAAGAACTAAACGGGTTTTTCGCCGCACCGTCTTCAAGCTGGCCTTTGATATTTGTTCTCCGCACAGCATAAGTTGTCCCTCAGTGGGCAGGATAAAACCGATGGCACTGTCTAAAAGTGTTGTCTTTCCTGAACCCGAAGGGCCGACAATTCCAATAAACTCGCCCGTTCTTACAACTTTATTAAGCGATAAACGGGATTCATACTGGGTCTGTTTCCATTCTAGTACAGGTTTGTTTTCTTTGGGTGCTATCGAAAATGTCTTTTCTTCAAACTCCCGAATTCCGAAAAGAGATTGCATCTCACTGTTGATCAATGCCTCATGCGGTTTACCCATGTCGACAAGTTTTCCATTTTTAATAACCAAGAGACGATCCGCTAGTCTTGCTAATTCAGGGTCATGCGTAATCCAAAGTTGCCCTGTCTCAGTCTGGGCTTGAAATAATAGTTCCAGGACATTGGCTTGAGCGCGGGCATCAAGCATAGTTAATGACTCATCCAAAATAAGAAAAGATGGCTGCAGGGCTAAAATTGCTGCAGTAACCAGCCTTTGCCTCTCTCCACCCGAAAGCGTTGAAGGGGACTGGTCTTCTTTGCCACCTAAACCCACACGAGAAGCCAATTCTCGCACTCTGTTGCGCACCCAATGAATATCGTGACCAAGATTTAAGAGTCCGTAACCTAGTTCTTCTGCAACGGTTGCTCCAATCGTTTGGCGCCGGGGATGTTGCCCAACAAGCCCGATCTCCTGCCACCTTCTCACAGTGTTCCAGTCGCACGAAGTACCGTCAATAGTGAGACGGATCGCCCCAGCAGTGGGTTCAATCAGCCCAGCGATGAGACGAGCCAATGTAGATTTTCCGGAACCGTTGGCTCCCATAAGCGCAATAATCTCATCCTGGCGCCAGTCTAAATTCACTCCGTTCAATATATTACTATAACAAATGTTCTGCAACTGGAGCACTTTCATCGGCCGAGATCACTCCCTAATGACAAGTATAAGTTGCACGGTAAGGGCAATTCATGAATTGCCCTTACCGGCCAACGCCATCATCAAAGGCCGGGCATGCTCAACAAAGTAAGCAACCCGGCCTTTAATAACTCGCATTATACGAGTTCGATGATTACCATTGTCGCAGCATCGCCCCGACGTAAGCCGAGTTTCATGATACGAGTATAGCCTCCCTGACGGTCAGCATATTTCGGCGCAATGGTTTCAAACAATTTTGTTACAACATCTTCATCCATGAGATAAGCCATCGTTAAACGACGTGAAGCCAAATCGCCTTGCTTGCCAAGTGAAATCATCTTTTCAGCAATGGCATTCAATTCTTTGGCACGTGCTTCAGTCGTTTGAATACGCTCATGTCTTAACAGGGAAGTGACAATGTTACGCAACATTGCCCCGCGATGACCAGTATTTTTTCCCAACTTGCGGTAAGCCAATTACATTCCCCTCCTTTTGCACCGAATTAGTCCTCAGCCGGGCGAAAAGATAAACTTAAATTCTTAAGTTTAAATTCCACTTCTTCCAAAGACTTGCGACCAAGGTTACGCACTTTAATCATGTCTTCTTCCGTTTTTTGGGTCAGCTCTTCAACTGAGTTGATCCCTGCCCGTTTCAGGCAGTTGTAAGAACGAACGGACAGATCTAGTTCCTCAATCGTCATCTCGAGGATTTTATCTTTGGCTTCCTCTTCTTTTTCCACCATAATCTCAACATTATTGAGTTTATCAGTGAGTCCCATGAAAAGGCGCAGATGATCGCTCAGAATTTTAGCTGCCGAACTAGTAGCCTCTTCTGGTGAGATACTGCCATTAGACCATGCTTCAAGTGTTAATTTGTCATAGTCCGTGATTTGACCAACACGGGTATCCTCTACCGTATAGTTAACCTTATAAATTGGGGCGAAGATGGAGTCTATGGGAATAACTCCGATAACATGGTCGGGTTTCTTATTTTTGTCCGCAGGAACATAGCCACGGCCACGCTCTACTGTCATTTCCATGAACAACCGACCATCATTATCTAATGTGGCAATCTTCAAATCAGAGTTCAGAATCTCAATGTCTGGATCGCTTATGATATCTCCTGCTGTAACAACCCCTCCGCCTTGAGACTCTATGCGAATAATCCGTGGTTCATCCGTATAACCTTTCAGAGCAAGGGACTTCAGATTCAGAATAATGTCAGTAACGTCTTCCAAAACACCCGGAATCGTAGAAAACTCATGGAGCACCCCTTCGATTTTGACAGATGTCACCGCTGATCCAAGAAGAGAAGATAGCAGGATACGCCTTAGAGAATTCCCTAAAGTAATCCCATAACCCCTTTCAAGAGGCTCAACGACGAATTTTGCATAGGAGTCGTCTTCAGAACGCTCGATACACTCGATCCTGGGTTTCTCGATTTCTAACATCGGAATGCACCTTCTTTCTCGAGAACTTGATATACAAACCATCCGACCCATATGGGTAGAACGTCAACATTAACGGGAGTACTTCTCCACGATGAGGTGTTCTTGGATGGGGATTTGAATATCTTCACGAGTAGGTAGTGCAACAACGGTTCCTGCAGCAGTATTTGCATCCAAACTTAACCATCCAGGAATTGTTCTAGAACCTAAGTTTTCAAGAAGTTGTTTCATACGTGGAGAGCTCTTGCTACCTTCTTTAACCGCTATGGTTTCTCCTACACGTACGGAATAAGAAGCAATATCTACCTTTTTACCATTAATTGTAAAGTGGCCGTGATTCACGAGTTGACGTGCTTCCGGACGAGAGGCTGCAAAACCTAGATGGAAAACGACATTGTCGAGTCGGCGTTCCAACAGGACGAGTAGGTTTTCTCCAGCCATACCCTTTTTACGTGCAGCCATGTCGAAATAGCGACGGAATTTATTTTCCATGACACCGTACATTCGGCGGACTTTTTGTTTTTCTCGTAACTGAAGACCATACTCGGTGGGCTTCTTCGCACGAGCTTGACCGTGTTGCCCGGGAGCGTATGCACGACGGTCAATCGCACATTTTCCGGTATAGCAACGTTCCCCTTTAAGGAATAATTTCATTCCTTCACGACGACATAAGCGACAGACTGGTCCAGTATATCTAGCCATGATTACACACCTCCTATACCCTTCTGCGTTTCGGTGGCCGACAGCCATTGTGTGGAATCGGTGTCACGTCTTTAATTAAGTTTACTTCCAAACCTGCAGCTTGTAGTGCACGAATTGCAGCTTCACGTCCAGCCCCAGGTCCTTTTACAAAGCATTCAACATCTTTTAAGCCATGTTCCATCGCAACTTTAGCACATGTTTCTGCAGCCATTTGCGCTGCAAAAGGAGTGCTTTTGCGAGAACCTTTAAAGCCAAGAGAACCTGCACTTGACCAAGAGAGTGCGTTCCCGCTGGTATCCGTAATGGTCACCATGGTATTGTTAAACGTGGACTTGATGTGGGCAATTCCACTTTCAATATTCTTACGTTCCCGGCGTTTTGTCCGGACAACTTTACGTGCCATCTCGGTTATCCCCCCTTTTTACTTTTTACGTTTTGCTCCAACAGTCTTTGCCGGACCCTTTCGAGTACGGGCATTGGTTTTCGTGCGCTGACCTCGAACGGGAAGTCCACGACGATGGCGCAGTCCACGATAAGAACCAATTTCCATAAGACGCTTGATATTGAGGGATACTTCGCGACGCAGGTCGCCTTCAATCTTAAACTCTTTATCAATAACTTCTCGAAGCTTGCTGACTTCGTCTTCTGACAAGTCACGAACTCTGACATCCGGGCTTACGCCCGATTTAGCGAGAATCTTATGTGAAGTCGGCAACCCAATCCCAAAAATGTAGGTTAAGGCAACCTCTAAACGCTTCTCGCGCGGTAAGTCAACTCCAGCGATACGTGCCATCTAAAATTTACACCCCCAACTATTTCAGTTCTGTAGCAATATAAAATCGGTGCATTGAAGGATATTCTCCAATCAGCCGCGCAGCCGAAACTTCTAGCCTTGTCTTTGCTTGTGCTTCGGGTTTTCACAAATGACCATGACTTTACCATGGCGACGAATAATTTTACATTTTTCACAGATCTTTTTGACAGAAGGCTTTACTTTCACCGTAATCCCTCCCTTTGGTGCTTACTTAAATCGATATGTGATTCGTCCTCGGGACAGGTCATAGGGGGAAAGCTCCACTGTGACCCGATCTCCCGGAAGAATCCGGATAAAATTCATGCGAATCTTCCCTGAGACGTGCGCCAAAACCTTGTGTCCATTCGCTAACTCAACCTGGAACATGGCATTTGGCAGTGGCTCCAAGACCTTACCTTCAACTTCAATAACGTCATCTTTTGACATGATTTTTCCACCCTCCTCTGACAATCGCAATGCCTAAGTACCTAACATCGAGTTAGAATTTCTGGGCCATTTTCCGTAATCGCAACTGTGTGTTCGAAATGGGCCGATGGGCGACTGTCTTTCGTAACCACAGTCCAGTGATCCTTTAGCGTTTGCACTTCATACGTACCCATGTTTACCATGGGCTCAATAGCCAAGGCCATACCTACCTCGAGTCGTGGTCCCCGACCGGGCTTGCCAAAATTAGGGATCTGGGGATCCTCATGCATGGCTCTTCCAATTCCGTGCCCAACATAATCACGCACGACAGATAATCCGTTAGCTTCCACGTGCGTTTGGACCGCATAAGAGACGTCGTAAAGGCGATTTCCTAAGTTCGCCTGTGCAATACCCAACATCAGGGACTCTTCGGTCACTCTTAAGAGTTTCTGGATATCTTCACCAACTTCTCCAATTGGTAAAGTTACAGCCGCATCTCCAAAATACCCATCTATGAGCGCACCGCAATCTATACTGATAATATCCCCAGATTCTAAATACCTTAAACTAGGTATTCCATGAACTACTTGTTCGTTTACAGAGGTACACAACGTTGCTGGAAAACCATTGTATCCTTTAAACGCTGGTACTGCACCCTGTGCACGAATATATTCCTCAGCCGTGCGATCCAAGTCGAGTGTCGTTATACCGGGCTTAGCAAGCTCACGCATCAGCGCGAGTGTTTCTGCCACTATTCGCCCCGCATTACGCATCCGGTCCAATTGGTTCGCATTCTTCAGCTCAATCATGCCGCTTAGCCCAAGGCCTTTAGAATATCCGAAAGGACCTGATCAATTGATTGGTCACCATTAATACGCTTGATCAATCCTTGTCCATCATAGAAGGCAATCAAGGGCTCTGTCTGCGTATTATAGACGTTTAAGCGATTCTTGGCCGTTTCAACCGTGTCATCTGAGCGCTGATAAAGCTCTCCTCCACACTGTCCACAAACCCCTTCTTTTTCAGGCTTATTAAAGATCATGTGATAAGACGCTCCACATTTCCGACATACACGACGTCCGGTTAACCGAGGTATTAACACAGCTTCATCAACTTCTATGTTGATCACTCCATCAAGCTTCAGGCCAAGTTTGTCTAAAATTTGACCTAAAGCATTGCCTTGCGCCAGAGTACGTGGAAACCCATCCAGGAGAAATCCCTCCGCACAATCAGGTAATGCTAATCGTTCTGCAACAATCCCAATTGTCACTTCATCAGGAACTAAGCCTCCAGCATCCATAAATGACTTAGCCTTTAACCCTAACTCCGTTCCATTTTTGATGGCTGCTCTAAACATGTCTCCCGTCGAAATATGGGGAAAATGAAAACGTTCGACGAGTGGACTAGCCTGCGTCCCTTTTCCTGCCCCCGGGCCACCCATTAATATAATTTTCACGTCTCTTCCTCCTCTTTATTTCATAAAACCTTGATAATGCCTCGACATTAGTTGAGATTCAATCTGTTTCATCGTCTCAAGCGCAACCCCAACTACAATCAGTAGGGATGTTCCACCAAAATAGATGTTTTTGAGTCCAGTGAGTCCAATAACTAATGTCGGTAGAACTGCGATCAAAGCAAGAAATATACCACCAGCTAGCGTAATACGGTTCAATATTTTAGACAAGTATTCTGCCGTAGGACGCCCAGGTCGAAGGCCAGGTATGAATCCTCCATACTTCTTCAAGTTGTCTGCTACATCAACTGGATTGAAAGTAATAGCAGTGTAGAAGTAAGTAAAGAATATAATGAGCACACCGTAAACCAGCAAATAAGGGATCGACGTAATTCTTCCGTTCATGCTAAACCAAACGTTTACGAATCCCGCAAAACTTGAAGTTGGAATCCATGAAGAAATCGTCTGTGGAAACGCGAGCAAGGAAATGGCAAAAATGACGGGGATAACGCCAGCCTGGTTAACCATCAACGGGATATGGCTGCTTTGCCCTCCATACACCCGCCGACCGACCACCCTCTTAGCATATTGAACCGATACTCGTCTTTGCCCTTCCTGAACATAGATAACACCTGCGGTTATAAATATCACGATAAGAATCAACCCGATAATGGACATAACATTGATCTCCCCGACTCTTAACATGTTGAACATAGACGTAATGGCTGACGGAACACGTGAAACGATTCCTGCAAAGATGATGAGGGAGATGCCGTTTCCGATTCCCTTCTCAGTGATTGCCTCACCGAGCCACATGAGATACGTAGTCCCAGCTGTCAAGACGAGGGCCACAAATAGATAAATCGGCAACGCCAAACCAGGGCTAGGAATTAATAAAGAAGCACGGATCCCGAAGGTCAATCCGAAGGCTTGAATAAAGCCCAGGCCCACAGTTCCATACCGGGTATATTGTGTAATCTTTTTCTGCCCATATTGTCCCTCTTTAGAGAGCCGTTCAAGTGAGGGCATCACAATTGTCAGAAGCTGGAGGATGATTGATGCTGTAACGTAGGGCATGATACCCAAGGCAAAAACAGTTAAATTTTTAAAGGAACCTCCGGACAGCGTGTCCATAAAGTTAGCCATAACTCCAGAGCCAAGCATTTGTCTCAGGACATCATGATTTACAAAGGGGATAGGAATATGTGCTCCGATACGAAAGATCAGGAACATAAACAGAGTGTACCCGATTTTCTTCCTGAGATCTGCAACATTCCACGCATTCTTCACAGAATCGACAATCATCCTACTCCACCTCTATTTTTCCACCCGCCGCAACGATCTTCTTGGCCGCGGCTGGGCTGACTTTATCAATCCGAATGATCAGTGCTTTGGTCAGTTCCCCCGTTGCTAGAATCTTCACGCCATCTTTAACAGCCTTGATGAGACCGCTTTCCAAGAGGCTTTCAATGGTCACTACAGTGTCGTTCTCAAAACGTTCCAAATCACGGACATTTAAGGCGACAATGTTTTTCCTTGAGATATTATTAAAACCTCGCTTTGGCATTCTACGAAATAGTGGATTTTGTCCACCTTCAAAACCTGGACGGACACCGCCGCCTGCGCGCGAGTTTTGCCCTTTGTGTCCTTTACCGGACGTTTTACCATGTCCGGATCCAACTCCACGGCCCAAACGCTTAGTTGCGTGTGTTGATCCTTCAGCAGGCTTTAGTTCATGCAGTTTCATGCTTGCCCACACCTCCTTCTATTGAGCTAGTGTCTCTACAGTAACCAAGTGCATGCATTTATGAACCATCCCTAGAATACCAGGGGTGTCTTCATGAACTGCACTTGATCCGACTTTTCCTAAGCCAAGTGCTTGTAACACTTTGTGTTGTGCTTTTGAATACCCGATCGGACTCTTTGTCAGTGTCACTTTTACTTTCATGACCGACCCTCCTTAACCTAGAACTTCAGCAACGGTCTTACCGCGGAGCTTGGCAATATCCTCGGGACGTTTTAGAGATTTTAGCGCTGCCATCGTCGCATTGACCATATTGTGCGCATTTGCCGAACCCAAAGACTTCGTCAGAATATCATGTACTCCGGCAACTTCGAGTACTGCACGTACTGCACCGCCAGCGATAACTCCAGTCCCTTTAGAAGCTGGCTTTAACAGCACTTGCCCAGCCCCGAAAACCCCAATAATGGGATGTGTAATCGTGGTTCCATGCATAGGTATACTGAAGAGGTTCTTCTTCGCATCTTCAATACCTTTGCGAATTGCCTCAGGCACTTCGCCAGCTTTACCTAGTCCTGCACCGACACGACCGTGACCGTCTCCAACCACTACGAGTGCACTAAAGCTGAAACGACGTCCGCCCTTTACAACTTTGGCAACACGAGCAATATGAACGACTTTTTCATTCATATCCGATTTATTAGCTTCAAATTTAGCCAACTTGATTTTCCCTCCTTTACCCTAGCTTAAAAGCTGAGCCCAGCTTCTCGTGCTGATTCCGCCAACGCTGAGATTCTGCCGTGATATATGTTTCCTCCACGATCGAATACAACTTGCGTAATTCCTTTTTCAAGGGCTTTCTTCGCAACCAATTCACCGACCTTTTGAGCTCCAGCGGTATTCCCACCTGACAGATCAGCGGCTTTGAACTCTGGATCGAGGGAAGAAGCAGCAGCAAGTGTTACACCTAGCTCATCATTAATTACTTGAGCGTAAATATGATTCAAGCTCCGGAAAACTGCTAAACGCGGACGCCCAGCAGCGCCGACAATAGCCTTGCGGATGCTCTTATGCTTTTTAACGCGAAGAGCTTTTCGATCAATGCGCTTAATCAAAGCGAACACTCCTTTCACGATTGGCAAGAGATTTGGCCCTTGCCTATTTTAGTTTACTTCTTAGCGCCTTTTTTACCACCGGTTTTACCAACCTTACGACGGACGACCTCATTTTCGTAGCGAATACCTTTGCCCTTGTAAGGTTCAGGCAAACGTTCTGAACGCACTACAGCGGCAAAAGCTCCAACGAGTTCTTTATCCATCCCTTTAACCAAAATCTTATTAGGAGCTGGAACATCAAAGTCAATTCCTTCAAAAGGAATGAGCTCTACAGGATGAGACTTGCCGACTGTTAATACCAGCTTATTCCCTTGTTTCGCAGCACGATACCCAACACCGACCATATCCAATCCCTTGGTGAATCCGGTCGTAACCCCTTCCACCATATTGGCGATTAAGGTTCGAGTCAATCCATGTAAGGATCGGCTAAACGGTTCATCATCTGGTCGCGTGACTATGATTTGTGAGTTTTCGACTACAATGTTCATTAATGAATGTAGCTCTCTCGTTAAGGTTCCTTTCGGGCCCTTAACTGTGACCACATTTTTCTCTATTTTGAAGTCCACTCCACTGGGAATCCCAATGGGGCGCTTGCCAATTCTGGACATTCACTGCACCTCCGTTGCGAAAATTACCAAATGTAGGAGATTACTTCTCCGCCAAGGCCCTCTTTGCGGGCTTTTTTATCTGACATAATCCCCTTAGAAGTCGAAATCACTGCGATTCCGAGTCCCCCAAGAACTTTCGGCATTTCATCCTTTTTCGCATAAACGCGTAGTCCCGGACGGCTTATCCGTTTTAGCCCGGTAATGACACGCTCACGGTTAGGACCGTATTTCAAATACATCCGAATCACGCCTTGTTTGTCGTCCGCAATATATTCTACATCTTTGATGTATCCTTCTGCTTTAAGCAGTTCCGCGAGTTCTTTCTTAATACGAGATGCTGGCACCTCAACTTTATCATGGTAAACCATTCCCGCGTTACGGATACGTGTTAAAAAGTCTGCAATCGGATCTGACATTGACACTTAAGTCGTCCCCCTTCCTTACAATGTTTTACCAACTAGCCTTCGTGATTCCAGGAAGTTCCCCTTTGTGGGCCAACTCCCGGAAGCAAATCCGGCAAATTCCAAATTTCCGCATGTAAGCATGGGGACGTCCACAAAGCTTGCAGCGGTTATGCGAACGTACTGCGAATTTTTGTCCACGATTTTGGCGGACAACCATTGATGTCTTAGCCACGTTCTTGAACCTCCTTTTCTCTAATCTCGGTACGGCATTCCAAATCCGCGAAGCAATTCGCGAGCTTCTTCGTCCGTTTTTGCCGTTGTTACGAAAACTACATCCATTCCACGAAGTTTGTCGATCTTATCATACTCCATTTCGGGAAAGATCAGTTGCTCCTTGATTCCTAACGTGTAATTACCGCGTCCGTCAAACGCCTTCGCTGAAACACCACGGAAATCACGAACACGTGGTAAAGCCACATTTAAAAGGCGATCCATAAATTCATACATCCGCTGGCCTCGCAGGGTGACTTTGCAGCCGATTGACATCCCTTCACGAAGCTTGAATGCCGCAATGGATTTCTTAGCCCGCGTGACTACAGGTTTTTGTCCCGAGAGTTTCATTAAATCTGCGACAGCGGAATCGATCGCCTTGGAGTTTTGAACTGCTTCGCCAACACCCATATTAATAACGATTTTGTCAACTTTAGGAATTTGCATGACATTCGTATAAGCAAACTTCTGCTGTAACGCAGGAGCGATTTCAGTCTGGTACCTATCCTTCAGACGAGCCACTATGGTCCCTCCTTTCGCGATTAGTGTTTATCCGGTAAATTCACGTCGCATTTTTTGCATACGCGTGTTTTTCCGCTTTCCAATACCTTGACACTAGCTCGTGTCACGGAATTACACTCTTGGCAATATAACATGACGTTCGAGCTGGCCATTGGAGCTTCTTTTGAAACAATGCCACCTTGAGGCATGCTTTGAGAAGGTTTACTATGACGCTTAATAATGTTAGCCTTCTCAACTACTACGCGACCTTTCTTGAGAATCACATCAATAATTTTGCCTTTTTTGCCGGCATCTTTACCGCTGATTACCATGACGAAGTCACCTTTTTTAACGTGTATCTTTGCAGTCTGTACCTTATGCTTAGTTGCAGCCACTTTCTTCACCTCCATCTGTCATGGGGTCTTAGATAACTTCCGGTGCCAGGGAAATAATTTTCATGTAATTATCGCGTAACTCACGAGCGACTGGTCCGAAGATACGGGTGCCACGAGGACTTTTGTCATCTTTAATGAGTACAGCCGCGTTTTCGCTAAACCGAATATAAGAACCGTCCGTACGTCTAATTTCTTTCCTTGTCCGCACAATAACAGCCTTAACAACTTCCCCTTTTTTAACAACGCCCCCTGGCGTTGCTTGCTTAACAGAAGCTACAATAATATCGCCAATCGAGGCGTACCGGCGCATTGAACCGCCCAGTACACGAATACACATTAGCTCTTTAGCGCCTGAGTTGTCTCCAACCCTAACCCTAGTTTGTACCTGGATCATTCCCATTGACCCCCTTCCGAACTAAATATAAAAACTATTACAGAACAAGCGATTTCTGGGTTATCTCAACCACGCGCCAACATTTATCTTTACTCAGAAGGCGAGTTTCCATGATTGAGACAGTGTCTCCGACATGAGCTTCATTGTTTTCGTCATGAGCCTTATATTTTTTGGTGCGGGTGATCGTTTTTTTGTAAATCGGGTGGCGCTGAGTGATCTTGACAGCTACCACGGCGGTTTTATCCATCTTGTCGCTCACTACCTTACCAATTCGGACCTTGCGTTGGGCTCTTTCCAATCTAAAAAGCCTCCTTTCTCAACTTAGACACGTTCAATCTTTAACTCGCGCTCACGAATAATCGTTTTGCCGCGAGCGATTCCTTTGCGGACTTCGCGGATTCGCATCGGGTTATCGAGTTGTCCCGTTGCCAATTGGAAACGCAAATTAAACAGTTCTGTTTTGAACTCGTCGATTTCCTTTAGCACTTCGTCAGTAGTCATGTCACGGAAATTATTAGTTTTCATTTGCGTCACCTCCTTCTTGATCTGCACGGGTAACAAACTTGCATTTAATCGGAAGTTTGTGCATTGCTAGGCGCAGAGCCTCACGTGCTTGTTCTTCCGATACGCCGTTTAATTCAAACATCACACGGCCTGGTTTAACAACAGCAACCCAGTATTCCGGTGAACCTTTACCACTACCCATACGGGTTTCTGCCGGTTTAGCCGTAACAGGCTTATCCGGAAATATTTTTATCCAAACTTGACCTCCCCGCTTAATAAAGCGGGTCATCGCGATACGAGCTGCCTCAATTTGGCGATTCGTTATCCAGCCGCATTCCAGCGCCATAAGACCATATTCACCAAAAGTAATGGTGTTACCGCGTGTAGCTTTACCGTGCATCCGACCACGATGTTGTTTTCGATGTTTCACTCTGGATGGGACTAACATTTAGTTTCCTCCTTCCACCTGAGCGACGACCTTCTTGGCGGGAAGAACCTCACCTTTATAAATCCAAACCTTAATACCAATTTTGCCATACGTGGTATTGGCTTCCGCAAAACCATAGTCAATATCTGCACGCAATGTGTGAAGGGGTACTTTTCCTTCATGATACCATTCGGTTCGGGCAATTTCGGCTCCAGCCAGACGACCGCTGCATTGAATTTTAATTCCTTGGGCACCTATCCGCATTGACCGACCAACGGTTTGCTTCATTGCCCGACGGAAGGACACCCGTTTTTCAAGTTGAAGTGCAATGTTTTCGGCTACCAGCGTGGCATCCATCTCTGGTTTCTTGATTTCTACAATATTGACTGCAACTTGTTTACCAGTTATAGCTTCAAGTTGTTTGCGCAAATTTTCAACTTCAACTCCACCTCGACCGATAACAATACCGGGCTTAGCTGCATGAACCGACACTTTAACGCGACTTGCTGCTCGTTCAATCTCAACTTTTGGACATCCAGCTTGCTTGAGTTTATTTTTCACAAAAGCCCGAATCTTCAAGTCTTCATGAAGAAGTTCCATGTAGTTCTTGTCTGCATACCATCGGCTCTCCCAGTCCCGGATAATTCCGATGCGGAGGCCTTTGGGATTAACCTTTTGACCCACTGTTTAGCCCTCCTTCTTCTCGCCCACAACCACAGTAATGTGACTTGTCCGTTTCCGGATCTGGTCCGCACGTCCCATGGCTCGAGGCTTGATGCGTTTTAAAGTCGGTCCTTGATCCACACAAATTTCAGTAATTATCAGATCATCAACATTCATATCATAGTTGTGCCCTGCATTTGCGACTGCAGACTTCAGCACTTTCGCCACATCGTCTGTGGAGCCGTTAGGTGTAAACTGAAGAATTGCGAACGCATCACTGATCTTTTTGCCACGGATCAGATTGACAACCTGGCGCACCTTACGAGGAGAGATACGTACATATTTTGCCACTGCTTTTGCTTGCATGTGCCTTTAGCCTCCTCTCGAATTAACGTAAGCCGCTGGATTTTTCGCTTCCAGCATGGCCCTTATAGGTGCGAGTAGGCGAAAACTCTCCGAGTTTATGCCCTACCATATCTTCTGTAACATAGACAGGAACATGTTTCCGACCATCGTGAACCGCAATGGTGAGCCCGACCATTATCGGGAATATTGTTGAGCGTCTGGACCACGTCTTGATAACGCGTTTTTCACCTGATTTGTTCATCGCTTCTACGCGCTCGAGCAAACGAGGTTCGGCGAAAGGTCCTTTTTTCAGAGATCTGCTCATTCATGGGCCTCCTTTCGACTACTTAGTCCGTCGTTTCACAATAAAGCGATTCGACGAATTCTTTTTCTTTCGGGTTTTTGCTCCCAGCGCTGGTTTTCCCCAAGGTGTACATGGATTGCGACCAATTGAGTTACGTCCTTCGCCCCCACCATGCGGATGATCGCAAGGGTTCATTACAGAACCACGAACCGTGGGTCTAATGCCCATCCAGCGAGACCTTCCGGCTTTACCAATGTTAATGTTCTCATGGTCAAGATTTCCGACTTGACCAATGGTTGCACGACACTCGATGCGAATCATACGCATTTCACCAGACGGAAGTCTCAATGTTGCATAGGATCCTTCTTTAGCCATTAACTGAGCTGATCCACCAGCCGAGCGAACCATCTGTGCTCCTTTACCGGGTTTCATCTCGATGTTGTGCAATAAAGTACCCACCGGAATATTCTGAAGTGGTAAAGTGTTGCCAACCTTGATGTCTGCATTCGGACCGGAAACAACCATTTGATCAACTTGTAACCCGTTCGGCGCCAAGATGTAGGTTTTAAGACCATCCTGATAGAACAATAAGGCAATATTGGCTGAGCGGTTGGGATCATACTCAATGCTCGCTACACGAGCTGGGATTCCATCCTTATTCCGCTTGAAATCAATAACACGAAACATCCTTTTATGTCCGCCGCCTTTGTGACGCACACTTAAACGTCCGTCATTATTACGACCAGCCTTTTTAGTCAAAGGCTTCAACAAAGCACGTTCAGGTTCTGTTCGTGTGATCTCTTCGAAAGTCGACGCAGTCATATTACGGCGACTTGGTGAGGTGGGTTTATAAGTTTTTAATGCCATCGGTTTTCATTATCCTCCTTTGCTTCAAGCTGCTTACAGGCCCGCGAAGTTTTCAATCTTATCTCCAGCTTTAAGCGTAGCAATCGCTTTTTTGCGGTTAGATGTTTTTCCAACATACTTGCCAACCCGTTTTTCTTTGCCTTTAACATTCATGGTACGGAGTTCGACAACCGATACTTTAAACATCTTTTCCACCGCTGCTATGATTTCGATCTTGTTTGCAGCAGGATTTACCCAGAAGGAGTATTTATTATCCTCGACAAGTCCAACAGATTTCTCTGAAATTACTGGACTTTTGAGGACATCACGTGCGTCGCGCATTACGCTAACACCTCCTCTGTTTTAGTTACCGCCGCTTTGGTCATGACAAGAATATCATGGTTAAGTATATCCACTACATTCATTCCTGCAACATCTGTAGTTTTTACACCCTCAATATTTCGAGCAGAACGTTGTACCGCATCATCGACATCATCCAGCACGATCATTGCCTTTTTGTCTATATTAAGAGCAAGGAGAACTTTTACCATTTCTCGGGTTTTTGCTTCATCCATGCTCAATACATCCAGGACAATCAGCTGTTGCTCCATAACCTTCGAAGAAAGTGCCGAGTGCAAAGCCAATCGGCGAACCTTTTTAGGTAATTTGAAGCCATACTTGCGAGGTTTGGGTGCGAAGACAACGCCACCGCCTCTCCATAATGGGGAGCGTGTGCTGCCAGAACGTGCACGACCTGTTCCTTTTTGACGCCATGGTTTTCGTCCACCTCCGCGAACTTCTCCGCGTAACAAAGCAGATTGTGTGCCCCGTCTTGCTCCAGCTAGTTGGGACACTACTGCTGAATGAAGTACATGGATATTCGGGGTAATTCCAAACACGCTTTCGCTGAGTTCGATTTCACCGACCTCTGCGCCTTGCATATTTAATACTTGAACTTTCGGCATTGCTTATTCCTCCTTTCTCAGTGTTACTTCGCCTTGACAGAAGGCTTCAGAATGAGCAACGATTTATTCGCTCCTGGGACAGCCCCTTTGATCAAGATCAAGTTTTTCTCCGCATCAACTCGCACAACTTCCAGGTTTTGTATCGTAACACGTTCGCCACCCATACGTCCGGGCAGCTCACGACCTTTAAATACTCGAGCCGGGCCCTTCGCGCCAAGGGAACCTGTACGACGATGATATTTTGATCCATGCGCCATCGGTCCACGACTAGCATTATGACGCTTGATCATTCCAGCGAAACCCTTTCCCTTAGAAGTGCCGACAACATCAATTTTGTCGCCAACTGTGAATAAATCCACTTTTACTTCTTGGCCGATTTCGAAACTCTCAACATCACTGATACGGAACTCCCGAACATAGCGCATTGGCTTCAGTGAAGCCTTTTGGAAATGCCCTTTTCGCGGTTTATTACTTAAGCTTTCGCGAAGAACTGAGAATCCAAGTTGAATTGCGTTGTAGCCATCGGTCGCTACAGTTTTCTTCTGTACCACTGGACAAGGACCCGCTTCCACAACTGTGACCGGAACTACGCGTCCTTCCGCTGTGAAAATTTGAGTCATACCAATTTTTTTGCCTAAAATTCCTTTTGACACGAATGCCACCTCCTAAGCGCTTTGAAGTGCACCAGATCCATCCGGAGCACGAGAGCGTCGTTTTATTTATTTTGTCGCGATCTCCTCGGCAACTACTCCACGCTACCGGGTGTTTCTCGCAGCAAACATAGCGATAGTATATCACAGAATGAAAAGTTTAGCTACTCAATAAACATTGCAAAATATGCTAATTAAAGCTTAATTTCTATGTCCACACCCGCGGGTAAGTCTAAACGCATAAGCGCATCCACAGTTTTTGGTGTAGGCTCTAGAATATCAATCAAACGTTTATGAGTGCGCATCTCAAATTGTTCGCGAGAATCCTTATTGACATGAGGAGAGCGTAAAATTGTATAGATGCTTTTCTCTGTCGGTAGAGGAATCGGTCCACTGACCTGCGCACCGGTTCGCTTTGCAGTTTCTACAATGCGTTCGGCCGATTGGTCAAGAGTTTTGTGGTCAAAGGCTTTAAGTCGAATCCTAATTTTTTGGCTCATAAGTTAATAACTACCTCCTCATATTTCCCGTTACACGGGTTGCGAGCGTAAAAATTCCCTAGGTCAAGCGGAGTCACCTGCCCAGCAACCTTCTACGCCATTCCAGAAATCAGAGGTCAGATGCCAGAGGCCGGATGAGTACTGCACTCAAAGATCCAGCGCTCAATTATCCGACCTTCGCTCACAGAGAGGAAGAATATTCTTCCTCTCTGTGAAATCCTCTAGGTTTGATTAGGAATTAATTTTAGCAACAATACCTGAACCAACGGTGCGACCACCCTCGCGGATAGCAAAGCGAAGTCCTTCTTCCATAGCGATTGGGGTGATGAGTTCAACGTCAATCGTCACGCGGTCTCCTGGCATAACCATTTCTGTACCCTCCGGAAGAGTGATAACACCAGTTACGTCCGTCGTACGGAAGTAGAATTGAGGACGATAGTTGTGAAAGAACGGAGTATGGCGTCCGCCTTCTTCTTTATTTAAGATATAAACCTCACCCGAAAATTTTGTATGAGGTTTAATTGATCCAGACTTAGCTAAAACTTGTCCACGCTCGATGTCTTTACGCTCAACTCCACGCAGAAGCGCACCAATGTTATCTCCAGCCTGTGCTGAATCAAGGAGTTTACGGAACATTTCGACACCGGTTACAACGGTTTTACGTGAAGTAGTAGTTAAACCAACAATCTCAACTTCGTCTCCGACTTTAACCCTTCCGCGATCAACACGTCCAGTAGCAACAGTGCCTCGACCAGTAATCGTGAAGACGTCCTCAATAGGCATCAAGAAAGGTTTATCCGTGTCGCGCTCAGGAGTTGGAATGTAAGAGTCAACTGCATCCATCAATTTCCAGATATCCCCACACCATTCGCATTCGCGTTTTCCGCAACCGCATTGCAGTGCTTTGAGACCTGAACCTGGAATGATGGGAACATTGTCGCCATCAAATTCGTACATCGTTAGGAGTTCGCGAATTTCCATTTCAACGAGTTCTATGAGCTCCTCATCGTCAACCATGTCTCTTTTGTTAAGCCAGACAACAATACTAGGAACACCTACTTGGCGAGCCAAGAGGATGTGTTCACGAGTTTGTGGCATAGGGCCGTCAGCAGCAGAAACGCAGAGGATTGCGCCGTCCATTTGGGCTGCGCCAGTGATCATGTTTTTAACATAGTCCGCGTGTCCTGGGCAGTCCACGTGAGCATAGTGACGACTTGCTGTCTCATACTCAACATGGGCAGTGGAGATAGTAATTCCGCGCTCGCGTTCTTCAGGAGCTTTGTCAATTTGATCAAATGCAGTGGCTACTGCGCCACCGACTTTGGAGAGACAAACGGTGATTGCAGCTGTCGTGGTAGTTTTGCCATGGTCGACGTGACCGATGGTTCCAACGTTAACATGAGGTTTTGTACGTTCGTATTTCGCTTTTCCCATTTTTTTCACTCCTTTAAATTAAATCAAACTCAATAATTTAGTGAGGTTTAGAAGTTCGAATTTCGAACTTCTAATTTCGAGTTACGATCATCGAAACTCGAACCTCGAACCTCAAACTTCGTTTACGCCCCTTGGCGTTTGGCAATAATGCCTTCGGCAATGCCTTTAGGCACTTCTTCATAGTGGTCGAACTGCATTGTATAGGTCCCACGCCCTTGCGTGGCGGATCGCAGATCAGTCGAATAGCCAAACATTTCGGATAGGGGAACAAATCCACGAACAATTTGTGCATTGCCACGAGCTTCCATTCCTTCAATTCGACCTCGACGTGAACTAATGTCCCCAATGACATCTCCCATGTAATCCTCGGGCACAGTCACTTCTACTTTCATGACTGGTTCAATGATCGCGGGATCCGCCTTGAGTGCACCTGCTTTAAAGGCCATCGATCCAGCAATTTTAAAAGCCATTTCTGAGGAGTCAACATCGTGGTAAGAACCGTCATAAACGGTAGCACGTATGTCAAGAACAGGGTATCCAGCCAGAATACCATTTTGTAGGGCTTCTTGGATACCAGCACCAATAGGGTTAATATATTCCCTAGGAATAACTCCGCCGACCACTTTATTAACGAACTCAAAGCCGCTACCAGGTTCAAGTGGCATAAGTTCGATCCAACAGTGTCCGTATTGTCCACGACCACCAGATTGGCGTACAAACTTCCCTTCGGATTTGACTGTCTTCCGAATGGTTTCTTTGTAAGCAACTTGTGGGCGTCCTACATCACATTGTACTTTGAATTCACGTTGTAAGCGGTCAACAATGATCTCAAGATGGAGTTCTCCCATCCCTCCAATAATCGTCTGCCCTGTCTCCGTATCCGTGTGCATTTTGAAAGTAGGATCTTCTTCCGCAAGACGAGAGAGTGCGCCTCCCATTTTTTCCTGGTCAACTTTAGTTTTAGGCTCGATAGCCACATGGATAACCGGATCAGGAAACACCATTCTTTCAAGAATAATCGGAGTCTTCTCATCACATAAAGTGTCGCCCGTTGTAGTGTCTTTCAGACCAATTGCTGCTGCAATGTCTCCTGAGCGAACCTCTTGAATATCCTCACGGTGATTGGCGTGCATTTGAAGAATGCGTCCAATACGTTCTTTCTTGCCTTTAGTTGAGTTATAAACATAAGAACCAGCACTTAGCACACCAGAATACGTCCTAAAAAACGCCAATTTACCCACGAATGGGTCAGACATGATCTTGAAGGCCAACGCGGAAAATGGTTCGGTATCAGAAGCTGTCCTATAATCTTCCTCTAGGGTATCTGGATGTATCCCCTTAATAGGTGGTACGTCTAGTGGCGATGGCATGTAATCAACTACGCAGTCAAGCAGTGGTTGAACACCTTTGTTCTTGAAAGCAGATCCACACAGAACTGGGATAAACTTGTTCCCGATAACTCCGCGACGTATACCGGCACGAATTTCTTGTTCTGTGATTTCTGTTCCTTCGAGATACTTCATCATGAGTTCTTCACTCGTTTCGGCGACAGCTTCAACCAGTTTCTCTCGATACTCGGTGGCTAATTCGGCTAAGTCCTCAGGGATCGCACTATGTTCTTCAGTTGTGCCTAAGTCATCCGTATAGACAGTAGACGTCATCGTCACTAAATCCACGATACCTTTGAAGTTATCCTCGACACCGATCGGCAACTGGATTGGAACAGGGTTGGCGCCTAACCGGTCAGCGATCATTGAAACACCACGGAAGAAATCAGCACCCATCCGGTCCATTTTATTAATAAAAGCAATCCGCGGAACTTTGTATTTATCCGCTTGACGCCAGACTGTTTCGGATTGAGGTTCAACTCCGCCGACAGAACAGAACACCGCTACTGCACCATCAAGTACCCGTAGAGAACGTTCAACTTCTACCGTGAAGTCCACGTGCCCTGGTGTGTCGATAATGTTAACACGATTATTTCTCCACTCGCAAGTTGTAGCAGCAGAAGTAATGGTAATTCCGCGTTCTTGCTCCTGGACCATCCAATCCATTGTTGCAGCACCATCATGAACTTCACCAATTTTATGCACTCGTCCAGTGTAAAAAAGAATGCGTTCCGTTACCGTTGTTTTCCCAGCATCGATGTGAGCCATAATTCCGATATTTCGCGTATTTTCTAATGAAAATGCTCTGGCCACTATGATTCCCCCTTTCTGTCAAAATCAGTATGCATCAAATTACCATTTGTAATGCGCAAAAGCCTTATTGGCCTCAGCCATTTTATGCATATCCTCTTTTTTCTTGACAGAACCGCCCGTATTGTTAGAGGCATCGAGTAATTCTCCAGCAATTTTTTCCTGCATGGTTTTCTCGCCGCGCTTTCGCGCCATAGCGACAAGCCAGCGCAGACCAAGTGTAGTGCGTCGCTCTGCACGCACTTCAATAGGCACTTGATAATTCGCACCACCAACACGGCGGGCCTTTACTTCCAATACCGGCATAACGTTTTTTAACGCGGTACCAAAAACTTCTATTGGGTCTTTACCGGATTTTTCCTGAATCATACTAAATGCACTATAGCAAATAGCCTCTGCTGTTCCCTTTTTACCGTCTAACATAATTTGATTAATAAATTTTGTTAGAGTTTGATTCTTGTAAATCGGATCTGGCAGAACATCGCGTTTCCCGATATATCCTTTACGTGGCATTAGTTTACCTCCTTTGTAACGTATTTCTAAACGTTTTTATGCAACACTTTAAGCTTTTTTCGGACGTTTTGCTCCGTATTTCGAGCGTCCTTGCGCGCGTTTTTGAACAGCAGTTGTGTCTAGAGCGCCACGAATCACGTGATAACGTACGCCTGGGAGGTCCTTAATACGGCCACCACGAATGAGAACCACGGAGTGTTCTTGTAAGTTGTGTCCGATTCCAGGGATATAAGAGGTTATCTCAAACCCATTGGTTAAGCGAACACGAGCAACTTTTCGAAGTGCTGAGTTAGGTTTTTTAGGAGTAGTAGTATAAACTCTGATACAAACTCCACGTTTTTGAGGAGATCCCCCTGATGGATATTGCTTTCGCTTAAGAGAGTTATAGCCCCACTGTAAAGCTGGAGCTGTTGATTTTTTCGCAATTGAGGCACGTCCATTACGGATAAGTTGATTAATTGTCGGCATGTCTCCACCTCCTTTCTGATCAGATCAATATACAAGGAATTGCTTGCAGCAGCATTTAGCAAGCAATTCCAAAACCTACACTAAGTGTCTACTTTTGCCAAGCCTGTCACTAGTCTACCAATATGGCCGCTACGGCTGTGCCTACTTCGATTCCGCATGCTTTCCCGAGTTCCTTCATAGTCGGAACCTCAATCCGCTCCACATTATGGTTAGTGCTCCATTCTACGACAGAACGAACAACATGTGGTTCAGCATCTCTAGCTATAAACAAACGCCTGACTATTCCCTTTTCCAGAGCACGTTGAGTTTGTTTTAACCCAACTGATTTATGTTTGGCGTTATTGAAGGTTTCATCAAGCATCAAAATGCCTTCCCCCTTAATCACACTATAATATTTTAGCATTAGAGATCTAGCGTGTCAATAATTCGTTTACTTTGGTTCCAAAGTTTTTATAGTTCGATACCTTGACATGCCCGTGCCAGCAGGGATTAATTTACCGATGATCACATTTTCTTTTAATCCGAGTAATGGATCAACTTTTCCTTTTATGGCAGCTTCCGTGAGAACTCGAGTTGTTTCTTGGAAAGAAGCCGCAGAGAGAAAGGAATCTGTCGCCAGGGATGCCTTCGTAATCCCTAATAATACTGGGTGAGCTACTGCAGGTTCTCCACCTCCAGCAATAGTTCGCACATTCTCGTCTTGAAAGTCAAAGACATCAATTAGGCCACCTGGGAGTAGAGATGTATCTCCTGCGTCATCAATTTTTACCTTGCGCAACATCTGACGAACCATTACTTCGATGTGCTTGTCATTAATATCTACCCCTTGAAGCCGGTATACGCGTTGAACTTCCCCTACCAGATAGACCTGAACTCCGCGTTGACCTTTAACTTTTAGCATATCATGTGGATTGATGCTTCCTTCTGTCAACTCATCGCCTGCTTCGACCATTTGACCCTCTTTAACACAGAGTCGTGATCCGTAGGGGATGGTATAAGTTATATGCTCCTCGGTTTCAGTGATGAGATCTACTTCCCGTCGCCCTTTCACTTCACTAATTGACACCTTACCGATCGCTTCCGAGATGATCGCCTGCCCTTTTGGTTTACGGGCTTCAAACAGCTCTTCTACCCGCGGAAGACCTTGGGTTATATCATCCCCCGCAACCCCACCGGTATGGAACGTACGCATTGTTAGCTGAGTTCCAGGTTCTCCAATGGATTGTGCAGCAATAATTCCAACCGCCTCGCCCATCTCAACCGGACGTCCTGTGGCGAGATTGCGACCATAGCACTTCTTGCAGACACCATACCGTGATTTACAGGTGAGCACCGAGCGGATTATGGCTGAATCGAAGGATTTAATCATATCCTCCGCCTGTTCCTCCGTAATTTCATACTCAGGTGAAGCAAGTACTTCTCCTGACTCAGGATGGCGTACCTCTTCCAAGACAAAGCGTCCGACAAGACGATCTATTAAGGGTTCAATAATTTCCGGGCCGTCTTTAATATCTTCCACCATTATGCCCGTCAACGTTCCGCAGTCTTCTTCACGCACAATCACATCTTGAGATACGTCCACTAGACGACGAGTTAGATAACCTGAATCGGCTGTTCGCAAAGCTGTGTCTGCCAGGCCTTTTCGTGCACCGTGCGAGGAGATGAAGTACTCCAAAACGGTTAGACCTTCACGGAAGTTTGCCTTGATCGGCAACTCAATTGTTCGCCCAGACGGGTCAGCCATGAGCCCCCGCATTCCTGCTAGTTGTCTCAGTTGTTGAATATTACCCCGGGCACCGGAAGTCGCCATCATATAGACCGGATTAAACTGATCAAGGGTATCCATCAACGCCTGGGTAACTGTTTTCGTGGCCTTTGCCCAAGTATCAATAACGAGGTTATAACGCTCTTCATCCGTAATTAAACCGCGACGATATTGTTGCTCTGTTTTCGCAACTGCTGCATCTGCATTAGCGAGAATCTCCGTCTTCGCCTCCGGAACCGTTATGTCCGTCAATCCGACGGTCATTCCTGCCCGAGTCGAGAACTTAAACCCTTGATTCTTCAGCCCGTCCAGTAATGAGGATGTCGCTTCATAGCCACACCTACGATACGTTTTAGCCACGATGTCTGCGAGGCCTTTTTTACCAATAACTTCATTAAAGTATCCAATTTCAGGAGGAATAACGGAATTGAAGATTAATCGGCCAACGGTCGTCTCCAAGAGTGCCCCATTACGACGGACTTTAATACTGGCCTGCAAGTGAACTGCTTTTGAATCATAAGCCAAGACGGCTTCATCATAATCTTTAAATATTTTTCCTTCTCCAAAAGCACCAGGACGTTCCATGGTTAAGTAATAAGATCCTAAAACCATATCCTGAGTCGGCGTTTGTACAGGCCGACCGTCCTTGGGATTCAAGATATTGTGTGATGCCAACATAAGCAATCTAGCTTCAGACTGAGCCTCTGCTGACAATGGAACGTGCACCGCCATTTGGTCTCCGTCAAAGTCCGCGTTATACGCTGTACAAACTAACGGGTGGATCTGCAAAGCGCGGCCCTCAACTAATATCGGCTCAAACGCCTGGATTCCCAGACGGTGAAGAGTTGGGGCCCGATTCAGCATTACTGGGTGATCGGAGATAACTTCTTCAAGGACATCCCACACCTCTGGTCGTACCCTCTCAACCATACGTTTGGCACTTTTAATATTGTGGGCATGTCCCTCATTGACCAGTTTCTTCATTACGAACGGTTTAAAAAGTTCTAAGGCCATTTCCTTCGGAAGACCACACTGATGAAGTTTTAGGTTTGGTCCAACGACAATAACTGACCGTCCAGAATAATCCACACGTTTTCCCAACAGGTTTTGCCTGAACCGCCCTTGTTTTCCCTTTAACATATCACTCAGAGATTTAAGGGGACGGTTGCCCGGACCAGTCACTGGACGTCCGCGGCGGCCATTATCAATCAAGGCATCAACCGCTTCTTGAAGCATTCGTTTTTCATTTCGCACAATAATGTCTGGTGCGCCAAGATCCAAAAGACGCTTCAAACGGTTGTTCCGATTAATGACTCGGCGATAGAGATCATTGAGATCAGACGTAGCGAACCGGCCGCCATCCAACTGGACCATCGGTCGCAATTCTGGCGGAATCACCGGAACAACGTCCATAATCATCCATTCCGGCCGGTTTCCGGACGTTTTGAAGGCCTCGACAACTTCGAGGCGACGAATTGCCCGAATTTTTCGCTGTCCGGATACTTCTTTTAACTCTATTCGAAGTTCATCATTAAGCTTGTCTAAATTCATCTCACCGAGCAATAGTTTAACGGCTTCGGCTCCCATGCTGGCTTGGAAACGATCTCCGTACTTTTCTCGGTATTCCCTATATTCCGTTTCAGTCAAGAGTTGTTTCTTCATCAACGATGTGTCTCCGGAATCAGTCACTATATAGGAGACAAAATACAGGACTTTTTCCAAAGCGCGAGGAGACATGTCCAAAAGCAATCCCATGCGGCTGGGGATCCCTTTAAAATACCAAATATGGGATACCGGAGCAGCGAGTACAATGTGCCCCATCCGTTCACGACGAACTTTAGAGCGGGTCACTTCAACTCCACAACGGTCACAGACGATTCCTTTATACCTAACGCGTTTATATTTCCCGCAGTGGCATTCCCAATCCCGAGTTGGACCAAAAATTTTCTCGCAAAATAAACCTTCACGTTCTGGTTTTAAGGTACGATAGTTGATGGTTTCTGGCTTCTTTACTTCTCCAAATGACCACTCACGAATCATATCCGGAGAAGCTAAGCCGATTCGCATGCGGTCGAAGTTATTGACGTCTAGCAATCCTTATCGCTCCTTTCGTCCGAGGGACTATTTGAGATCGCCGAGATCTATATCTTCTTCCTCAAGGGATTCTACATTAAATTCATCGAGTGAATCTTCTTCGTCGGCAATGAGAGCATCCTCATCCTTTGTGGCACTTATGCGTGTCGCCGGGGGTAGAAGTTCCTCCTGCAGATCAATGCCGAGTTCCTTTGCGGTTTCCGAAATATCCTCATCGGTATCATGGATCTCAATTTCCCGATCATCTGCCGCTAAGACTCTAACATCAAGTCCTAAACTCTGCATCTCCTTGATCAAGACTTTAAATGATTCCGGTATACCTGGCTCAGGAATATTTTCACCTTTGACGATGGCTTCGTATGTTTTGACACGACCAACTACATCGTCTGATTTTACCGTTAAAATTTCTTGCAAAGTATAAGCAGCACCATAGGCTTCTAAAGCCCAAACTTCCATTTCTCCAAAACGTTGGCCTCCGAACTGTGCTTTACCACCCAACGGTTGCTGCGTCACGAGGGAGTATGGACCTGTCGAACGGGCATGGATCTTATCATCAACCAAATGGTGAAGCTTAAGAACATACATATACCCAACGGTAATCTTGCTGTCAAACGGATCTCCTGTACGTCCGTCATATAATAGCGTCTTCCCATCCTTCGGGAGTCCAGCTTTCTTCAGAGTCTCAAAAATGTCGGCTTCCGTAGCACCGTCAAAGACCGGAGTCGCAATGCGAATCCCTAGCGATTTAGCTGCCCAGCCTAGGTGTGTTTCAAGAACCTGACCGATATTCATTCGAGAAGGAACACCAAGTGGATTAAGAACAATTTCAATAGGTGTACCATCCGGCATAAACGGCATATCTTCCTGACGCATGATGCGCGAAATAACCCCTTTGTTTCCATGACGACCCGCCACTTTGTCCCCCACAGAAATTTTCCGCTTTTGAGCAATGTAAACCCGTACGAGTTGATTAACGCCGGGAGATAATTCATCCCCGTTTTCGCGGGTAAAAACCTTCACATCGACAATTTTCCCAGCTTCTCCGTGAGGCACTCGCAAGGAGGTATCACGCACTTCACGCGCTTTTTCTCCAAAGATAGCACGTAGTAAACGCTCTTCTGCGGTAAGTTCCGTCTCCCCCTTTGGGGTCACTTTACCGACTAAGATATCGCCTGGACGAACTTCTGCTCCGATTCGGATAATTCCTCGTTCATCAAGATCCTTCAAAACATCTTCTCCGACGTTGGGGATATCACGAGTAATTTCTTCCGGACCAAGCTTCGTGTCACGCGCATCCGATTCATACTCTTCAATATGAATAGATGTATAGTAATCTTCCCGAACAAGCTTTTCGCTAATGAGGATCGCGTCCTCATAGTTATACCCTTCCCAAGTCATGAAGGCCACTAAAACATTGTGTCCCAAAGCAAGTTCTCCATGGTCAGTCGACGGACCATCCGCAATAATCTGATTTGCTTCAACAACCTCCCCTTTTCTAACGATGGGGCGCTGGGTAATGCATGTGCCTTGGTTAGAGCGTGCATATTTGAGCAGCTTGTGTTTCTCTGTCGTTCCATCAGCGTGGGTGACAATAATTTCGTCCGCGGTTGATCGTTCCACAACTCCAGCTTGTTTGGTAATTGCACAAACTCCAGAGTCCTTGGCTGTTTTGTATTCCATTCCTGTCCCGACGAAAGGCGAATCAGTACGCAAGAGGGGTACTGCTTGCCGTTGCATGTTAGAACCCATCAAGGCCCTGTTCGCATCATCATGCTCAAGGAACGGGATAAGTGCTGTCGCGATGGATACCATTTGTTTTGGGGAGACATCCATGTAGTCTACATGGTTTGGTGATACATGAACAAAGTCCGCACCGTGACGACCGTCAATTTTTTCTCCAAGGAACTTGCCATCTTTATCAAGCGGAGCATTTGCCTGTGCTACGACATATTGTTCTTCTTCGTCAGCGGTTAAGTAATGGATTTCATCCGTAACTCTACCATTCTCTTTATCTGCCATACGGTAAGGGGCTTCAATGAAACCATAAGGATTAATACGTCCAAAAGTCGCTAAAGAGCCAATCAAGCCTATGTTCGGGCCTTCTGGGGTCTCTACCGGACACATCCTTCCATAGTGGGAAAAGTGAACGTCACGCACTTCAAAACCTGCACGCTCCCTGCTCAATCCCCCCGGCCCTAAAGCACTCAAACGACGTTTATGTGTTAACTCTGCTAATGGATTTGTTTGATCCATAAATTGAGACAACTGGCTGCTACCAAAAAACTCCTTGATTGCAGCTACGACAGGTCGGATATTAATTAATACTTGAGGAGTAATTACTTCAACATCCTGAATGGTCATCCGTTCGCGAACCACGCGTTCCATTCGCGACAAACCTATACGGAATTGATTCTGGAGAAGTTCTCCAACCGAGCGCAGCCGACGATTTCCTAAATGGTCGATGTCGTCTTTATGTCCACGTTCGTCCATCAAGGCGAGCAATCTTTTAACGCAAGCCACGATATCTCCACGGGTCAAATGCCGAATATCCATCGGAGGTAAGTCGTCAGGGTCTTGGAAATCTATTAGCTTCTTATTGAGTTTATACCGGCCTACCTTAGCCAGATCATAGCGTTTAGCATCAAAGAATAGTGTTTCTAGCAATGATCGCGCACTGTCGACGGTTGGAGGTTCACCCGGTCTTAATCGTTTATAAATTTCAACCAAAGCTTCTTCTGTTGATTCCGAGTTGTCTCTTTCCAAGGTAGCGCGGATAAATTCGTTATCATTGAATAATTCCAAAATTTGGCCGTTGCTAGCATAGCCCAAAGCACGAATCAAAACAGTGCCCGGTAATTTCCGGGTTCGGTCAACCCTAACAAAGATATTATCATTAACATCCGTTTCGAATTCCAGCCAAGCTCCACGATTCGGAATAACCGTCGCTCCATAAAGTTTCTTGCCACTCGCATCGATTTGTTCTGCGTAATAGACTCCAGGAGAGCGTACAAGTTGGCTGACAATAACACGTTCGGCTCCGTTAATAATAAACGTACCTTTATCAGTCATCAACGGGAAATCCCCCATAAAGACTTCCTGCTCTTTTACTTCCCCTGTTTCTTTATTAATCAGGCGTACCTTTACGCGTAGAGGCGCAGCAAACGTGACATCGCGTTCTTTACACTCCTCCACCTGATATTTAGCCTCTCCTAGGCTATAGTCGATAAATTCCAAGACGAGATTGCCGGTGAAATCTTGAATAGGGGAAATATCGCGAAACATATCGCGCAACCCTTCATCGAGAAACCAACGATAGGAGTTCTGCTGAATTTCAATCAGATTTGGCATGTCAAGGACTTCCCGGATCCTGGAATAACTCCAGCGTTCCCGTGTCCCAACCTTAACAGGATAGAACATAACGTTTCACCCCTCAGTGCGGTTTCCTCTCATTGAGGTATAAATATATTGACATATACAGCCAAAAGCAAGGCCTTTTAATAGAACCTCGCTTCACTGTTTATGGTATTCCCCCATCATTTCGTCAAAATCAAACTAATATCTCCTTAATATCCAATGCTTTCAAGTTATTACCATACCATGGACAGATTAAGTAATAATTCCAATTACATGCATAGTAACATTTATAAAGTATAACAAAATCAAGTTGCACTGTCAAGTAATGTTTTATCGATTTTATTGCTGTACTATGCGCTGTCCAAGGATGGCGAGAAGGGACCATCGCCATGGATGGCAAGATGCCGAATGGCCGAGTGGCCCTGCAGCCAAGGCTTGAAACACGATGTTTCTGATTAGAGCACCACCATGGATGGCAATGTGCCGTGACGACGAGAAGGGACGTTCCAGAATGTATGAGAAAGAAGGTACCCTCCTCAAGCGAGAGTACCTTCTTGGATCTCTAAAGCTTATTTCACTTCGACGGTTGCACCAGCTTCAGTTAATTTAACTTTCAAAGCCTCAGCTTCGTCTTTTGTAATTTTTTCTTTAACAGCTTTTGGCGCGTTGTCAACGAGATCTTTAGCCTCTTTAAGGCCTAAGCCAGTCGCTTCACGAACAACTTTGATGACACTAATTTTAGAGGCTCCACAATTCATGAGCATTACATCAAACTCTGTTTTTTCCTCTGCTTCTTCTACTACAGGCGCTGCTGCTCCTCCGCCTGCAACCGCTACTGGAGCAGATGCACTTACACCGAATTCTACTTCAAACGCCTTTACGAGTTCAGATAGTTCGAGGACAGTTAAACCTTTAACGGTTTCGAGAATTTCATTTACTTTAGACATTTTAATTTCCCCCTTAAAATATAAGTAGTTTTAACTATTTAACAAACGACCATTAGATTATTGAGCAGCCTTAAGTTTACGCACTTCTTCCAAAGCATAGCCCATTTTACGGATCGGTCCTTGGAGAACGTTGGCCATACCAGTAAGAGGCGCCTGCATGCCACGCAGGACCATAGCCAGTAGCACCTCACGGGAAGGAAGATCAGCAAGAGCTTTGACGCCCTCAGGTCCAATTACTTTCCCATCGAGAACTCCAGCTTTAATTTGAAATTTTTTCAGCTTATTAACTTTAGCAAACTCCATCAAAACTTTGGCTGGAGCGACTGGATCTGCACAAAAGGCAAGTGCAGTCGGTCCTTTAAGATATGAATCTAGACCTTCTACCCCTAGTTCGGCGGCAGCGCGACGTACGAGAGTGTTCTTCATAACCCTGTACTCCACTCCTGCAAGACGTAGTTGAGTACGCAATTGCGTTACTTGAGCCACGGTCAAACCACGGTAGTCAGCTAAGACAATTCCAGAGGACTGTTGGAACTTTTCCTTGATTTCCGAGACTACTTGACTTTTTTCTTCAAAATTAGGCATTATGTGTCCCTCCTTCCTTCAGATAAACTTAGCAAAAAACCTCCGCGTTTGCAGAGGTTAAGAATGCCAAAAAATATCCATCGGCGTATCTTCCAACCTCGGCAGGGCATTAAGCCTTACGGCACCTGCTTTCTACAGCGGACTTATTTAGTTCCTAGTAAGTGTACCCTCTCTACTGACCATTGTCAAGAACATACCCATGTTAGAGAGCTTTTGCAGGGTTTATGCGTACGCCAGGTCCCATTGTCGAGGACACCGTAACACTTCTCACGTATTGGCCCTTAGCTGCAGCGGGCTTAGCTTTAGTTAATGTCTCCGCTAACACACGATAGTTTTCTAACAGTTTTTCAGCAGTAAATGAGGCTTTACCGATTGGCGCGTGGATAATACCAGCCTTCTCCGCACGGTATTCTATCTTACCAGCTTTGATCTCTTTGATCGCACGAGTTACATCAAAAGTAACTGTACCAGTTTTCGGGTTAGGCATAAGGCCTTTGGGTCCGAGAACACGGCCCAATTTACCAACCATTCCCATCATATCAGGCGTTGCAACAACTACTTCAAAACCAAACCATCCTTGCTCAATCTTAGCAATCATGTCTTCAGCGCCGACAAAGTCTGCACCAGCTAATTCCGCTTCCTTAGCCTTATCCCCTTTAGCAAATACCAACACGGACCGAGTTTTTCCTGTACCATTCGGGAGCACAATTGCGCCACGAATTTGTTGGTCTGCATGGCGGGTGTCAATGCCCAATTTAAAAGCAACTTCAACTGTCTCGTCGAACTTTGCTTTTGCGTTAGCTATTACTAATGATAGAGCCTCTAGTGGTTCGTAGAGAGCAGTACGATCAAAAGATTTTACAGCCTCTTGATATTTTTTACCTACTTTTGCCATTCTTTTAACCTCCTTGTGGTAATGCGGGCTTAGCCCTCCCACAACTTAATTTTAACCTTCGACGACATCGATTCCCATGCTACGCGCTGTACCTTCAACCATGCGCATTGCTGCTTCGATACTCGCAGCATTCAAATCCTTCATCTTCATGTCCGCAATCTCGCGAACCTTTGATTTCGGGACAGCTGCTACTTTTTTACGATTCGGCTCGGAAGAACCCGAACTGATATTTGCTGCTTTCTTTAGCAATACAGCTGCCGGTGGAGTTTTGGTGATAAAGGTGAACGAGCGATCTTCATACACTGTAATTTCAACAGGAATGATAAGTCCTGCTTGATCCTTGGTGCGTTCATTGTATTCTTTGCAGAACGCCATAATGTTGACACCATGCTGACCCAGAGCCGGACCTACTGGAGGTGCCGGTGTGGCTTTTCCTGCATTAATCGCTAATTTTACCAATCCAATTACTTTTTTTGCCATTGTCATTACACCTCCTTGTCAGGATAACCGCTATCCTTAGTCGAGTTTCTGAACCTGCGCAAATTCCAATTCAACGGGAGTCTCTCTACCAAACATAGACACTTCCACTCGCAACTTGCCTTTGTCTGCTAGAATTTCACGAACCACTCCTATAAAGTCCTTGAACGGCCCTGCAATGACCTGGACACTTTGATTGATCTCATAATCAATTCGCGCGCGAACCTCATCCATACCCATTTGTTGAAGAATCTTGACAACTTCTTTGTCCAGTAACGGAATCGGCTTCGTTCCAGTGCCAACAAACCCAGTTACCCCAGGCGTATTACGCACAACATACCATGAATCATCTGTCATTTCCATTTCAACGAGTACGTAGCCCGGATATACCTTACGTTTAGTGATTTTTTGCTTCCCATTCTTAAACTCGATTTCATCTTCCATGGGAACGAGTACGCGAAAAATCTTTTCTTCCATGTTCATGGACTCAACTCGTTTTTCGAGATTCATCTTTACTTTGTTCTCATAGCCGGAATAAGTATGAATAACATACCAGTCTTTTGCCATTTCTCAGGGACCTCCTCAGACACTGCCGTTGAATCTCATATGTTAGGGCAGCAGCTTGGTCAAGGCCAGGCTTAAACCGCTATCCACAATCCACATCATAATGGATACAATCGCCACCGCAAAAAACACAACTCCTGTATAGGTGATCAATTGCCTACGGCTTGGCCAATGAACTTTTTTTAACTCGCTCAATACCCCGTTGAAATACTCCGCCAGCTTTTCTGTCTGTCGTTGAGTATTGGCCGGTTTCTTCAACGCGCCCATCACTTCACATCCTTACACGACATCGAATGTCATCGACACTGTGACAACGCTTCCTAGCGTACAGTCTAAAGCATAACAAAAAAAAATTACTTTGTTTCCTTATGGAGAGTATGGCTTTTGCAAAACTTGCAAAACTTTTGAGCTTCCAAGCGATCAGGATTATTTTTCTTATTTTTGATAGTAGCGTAGTTACGGTGCTTGCAATCCGTACACGCTAATATAATGCCAACACGCATTCACGAACACCTCCCGGACAACGGTAGGACGCTGTATTTTAATCCATTACTCAAAATACTTTATCATAAGATAATTTTACTGTCAAGAAGAATATCTTATGATAAAGTGAACTTGGCCAGCACCAAACCACTAGGCGCTGGCCATGAGCTATTCAGACGCTTTCAACACTAGACATGTGACTCCATGGAAGTATAAAAAAGACAGCTCCGCTGTCTGATCGCACTTGGTTGCGGGGGCCGGATTTGAACCGACGACCTTCGGGTTATGAGCCCGACGAGCTACCGCTGCTCCACCCCGCGATGATACGTACATACTTTGATTAAATTCAATGGAGCCAACGATGGGACTCGAACCCGCAACCTGCTGATTACAAATCAGCTGCTCTACCAATTGAGCTACGTCGGCGCTCTGTGCCTTAATCTGCCTATCTTCGTTAGGCACTTATGTAGCTTACCATTTCTTCTTGCCTAATGCAAGCTTTTTATCTGTGAGGACATAAGTAAGATTATCCATTACGGCGTTCTAAATAGCGTTCAAGCTTTCGTTTAACCCTCTGCAACGCATTATCGATCGATTTCACATGTCTCCTCAAGTCAACAGCAATCTCCTGATAGGATTTCCCTTCCAGGTAAGACATCAGTACTTTCCACTCCAGAGAGCTGAGGATTTCACCCATCTTTTCCTCGATGTCGTCGAATTCTTCCCGACTGATAATAAGTTCTTCAGGGTCTGTGATTCGGGTTCCCGAGATTACATCAAGTAGCGTCCTATCGGAATCTTCGTCGTAGATGGGCTTATTTAACGAAACATATGAATTCAGCGGAATGTGTTTCTGTCGAGTGGCCGTTTTAATCGCCGTTATAATCTGGCGTGTAATACATAATTCGGCAAAAGCTCGAAAGGAAGAAAGTTTGTCACCACGAAAATCCCGAATAGCCTTATAAAGTCCGATCATACCCTCTTGGATAATATCTTCACGATCGGCTCCAATCAAAAAATATGAACGTGCTTTGGCCCTGACAAAATTTTTGTATTTGTTGATTAGGTACTCTAGTGCTGTAGCGTCGCCTTTCTTGGCAAGCTCAACCACCTGTTCATCCACTATCACATTGATGCTTTCGCACTCCGGTAGTTCTGGTTGGGCTTGAAGAGTCAAGTTGATACCCCCTACAATGTCGTCATGAAGAAGACGAAAATCTCGCTCGCCTCACCCTTGTCCACGAGAACATTCTCATTATACTCGACCCTAAAGAAAAGCGTCAAGGCGAAGTTTTGGTTGTTCTGTCGTTTCGCGATGTTCGAGGCGCGAGGCGCGAGGTTTGTGGTTGAATGAAAGCGAAGCTTTCTGCAATTGCAAAATAGCAAAATAGCAAGTCTCGAATGGTTAATCGAGCTTCGTGCATCGAACTTCGCGCATCGAATTTGTCCGCTGTCGAAGAACTTCATAGAGCATGACAGACCCTGCAACGCTAGCATTTAGAGAACTGACCTTGCCCTTCATCGGTAGACTGACTAGCTCATCACAATTTTCTCGAAGTAAGCGGCTTATACCTTTCCCTTCGCTGCCAATGACAATAACACGCGAACCAGTGAGGTCTGCTTCAAAAGCTTCTTTCCCTCCTGCTTCAGCCCCAGACACCCAGCACCCCACCTTCTTTAGCTCCTGTAATGTTTGGACTAGATTGCTCACTCGCGCTACCCGCACATGCTCAACAGCCCCAGCAGAGGTTTTTGCTACAGTACCTGTCAAGGTAACACTTCGTCTTTTGGGAATTATCACTCCATGGGCTCCGACAGCGTCTACCGTTCTCAGCAAAGCTCCCAAATTATGAGGGTCTTCGATCTCATCCAGCATCAAGATAAAAGGGGCTTCTTGCCTCTCTTCAGCCAAAGCAAGAATGTCCTCTACGCTAGCATACTCCCGCGCTGCAATATAGGCAAGCATTCCCTGGTGGCGTTCTCGGTTCGTTAAACGGTCGAGGGTCTGACGGTCCACAAATTGATAAGGTATGCTCCGTTCATGCAGTAACGAAATGATTTCTTGATTCCGTCCACTGGGTCCTTCCATTATAAAGAGCACTTTGTTGACAGGTTTTCCGCTTTTTAAAAGCTCCAAAACGGGATTTTTTCCGTAAACCATTTCATCATTCAAGTCGCTCACTTCTTTCCTTCAAGGGATTTCAATCTCCCACAACTATATTTACCCTGACGACAGATTCCCTGAGTTATGCAAGTCGGGCCAGCTTCACTGAAAAGATTGGGAGCGACAACACGAACCAACACTAACATCTCTTCCGCTAAAGATCGGATTTCCCACTGAGCTCTTAGACAAGTACGATGCTCAAAAAAATTTAGTAATGATCTAGCATTAAACGTAGCCATCAAAGAAGTCGTACAGGCATTCGGTAAGACATACCGGGCATCCTCTGCAGGCACACTATTCAAGAGTTCCTGATAGTCTTCCTGTAGGCGGGCCATAACCGTCTCAAAGCGCCCTAACGCCTCAGGACTCCGCTTAACGCTCGGTGGAATGACAAACTCAAACCCTTTTTCTTCGACATAGCGCTGGGAACGCTGAGAATAACTCGCTATTCGGTGGCGAACGAGCTGGTGGGATAGGGCCCTTGAAACACCATCTATCGAAAACTGAAAACTCACATGCTCAAAAGGGGAAAGATGACCCATCTCCCGCAATTTACGGACAAAGCTTGCCACCAACTCATCGTCTAAACGCACCAATAAATCAGGGACCGGATCTGAAGAGTAGCATAAACGGGCAGCGGCGGCAACTACTTTTTCCGGGTCAGGGGTGTGCTGAATAAGTTCCACTCGCATATTTTTGTTTTTCTCTCCCCTCTATTTCTCAATTAGCATCCACTTCTTTCATTGATTCCTGAAGTATGCCATCCACTTGATTAAACGCCCATTGCATGCGCTCGTTTTGTCTATTCAAATGCCAATAGCCCACTAAGCTTTCAAACGCCGTTGCATGACGGTAGGTCACGACATCTACGTTCTTGGGATGCCCTCCCTTGGCATTTCTCCCGCGCATAACGACTTGCTGTTCAACCTCGTTAAGATCGGGTAAAAGGACACGTAAAATCCGAGCTTGGGTACTAGCACGAACATAGCTTACTGCTTGCTTGTGGAGTTCCTTAACCTTTTCATGCCCCAACTCAAGCATATGTGTACGGGCCCAAAGTTCATAGACTGCATCTCCCAAATATGCTAGTGTTAGGGCATTCATTTCCTGCCAATTTCGCATATAGTCCCCTTTCAACTACTTCTTAATTTGCCACCTCGCACCATGCGGAGTATCTTCGATAATAACGCCCATCTCTTTTAGCGCATCGCGGATAAAATCTGCCATTTCCCAGTCTTTTTTCTGGCGAGATCGTGAACGAATTTGTAAAACTACCTCCATTACTTGGGTGAGCATTTCATCATTTTCGACATGGGCAAGGGTCGGGTGTAGTAGGTCAAAGCCGAGCACTTCTCCAAGTTCTAAGAGTGTCTTTCGGGCTTCTTTTAACCCTTCTGAAGGGGCAGGGTTTTCCTGGACATACCCATTCATCGTTTTGGCTAATTCAAAGAGTGCCGCATAAGCCAGTGCTGAATTAAAATCATCATCCATGGCCTTCCCGAATGCCTCGCGAGCTTCTTTGGCTGCCTTCAACAACTCTGCCTCAATGCGTTCGTTTTTAGAAGACCCCTCACGCTCCAAAGCTTGCTGAGCCAATCGGATACTGGTTTGCAACCGTTCTAACCCTTTTTGGGCCATGACCAAGTTCTGATCATCGAAATCCAACGGGCTGCGATAATGAGTTCCAAGTAAATAAAAGCGGATGACTTCTCCTGCAGATTTCTCAAGTAACTCCCGGGTTGTGAAAAAATTGCCTAAGGACTTGGACATCTTTTCTTGATTGATTGTCAGAAATGCGTTGTGCATCCAATAATGGGCGAAAGTTTCTCCTTTTAAATACCCTTCCGTTTGGGCAATCTCATTTTCATGATGGGGAAAAACAAGGTCTCCACCCCCACCATGTATATCAAATCCTGCTCCTAGATATTTCAATGACATGGCCGTACATTCAATATGCCAACCTGGACGCCCCTTGCCCCACGGACTTTCCCAGGCTGGTTCTCCTGGCTTTGTACTTTTCCAAAGTGCAAAATCCATCGGATGATGCTTGCGTTCGTCCACCTCAACCCTTGCCCCAGCCTTCATATCTTCGAGCGTTCTGCCAGACAGCTTCCCATAGTTGGGAAACTGATCCACCGCAAAGTAAACATCACCATCCACTTCGTACCCTAACCCTGAGCTTATAAGACCCCGAATAATCTCAATCATTTCCGGAATATGTTCTGTAGCCTTTGGATGCACGGTCGCCGGAAGGATGTTTAAAGCTTTCGCGTCTTTAAAATATTCTTCAATATATCTCTGGCCTAAAGCCAACGGCTCCATCCCTTCTACGTTCCCTCGCTGAATGATTTTGTCATCCACATCCGTGAAATTCTGCACGTAATGGACTTCATATCCTTTATACATAAAATAGCGCCTAATCATGTCAAATACAACAAACATCCGTGCATTCCCTACATGGATAAAGTTATAGGTCGTCGGGCCGCATACGTACATTGCAACCTTCCCGCTCTCCCGTGGCTGAAACTGCTCTTTTTGTCGGGTCATGGTGTTGAATAATTTCAAAGACATTATATCGACTCTCCTTTTCATTTAGACGTTGTTCCAAATATTCCACTCGATGCATTAAACATTTTAACATCTCATTCACCGGATCTGGAAGTTCATCATGCCTTAAATCAGGGTCTTTAATCGGGACCCCGTGGTGGAGAACAATCCTCCCTGGAACCCCTATCACAGTTGTATCACTAGGGACTGGTTTATTTACAACCGACCCAGCTCCTATTTTTACATTATCTCCAACTTTGAAAGAGCCCAAAACTCTTGCTCCCGCTCCAATGACTACATTATTCCCGATCGTCGGATGCCTCTTACCTTTTTCTTTACCTGTCCCACCTAGTGTAACCCCCTGATATATCGTAACATTGTCTCCTACTTCTGCAGTTTCACCAATGACCACACCGGTCCCATGGTCAATAAAAAAGCCTTGCCCAATCTTCGCGCCCGGATGGATTTCAATCCCAGTAAGAAATCGAGAGAGCTGGGAGATCATACGCGGGATCAGCACCATTTTATGCAAATACATCCAATGGGCCGCTCTGTGAAAAAGTACGGCATGAAACCCCGGATAACAAAATATAACCTCCCAAATACTTTTTGCAGCAGGATCTCGTTCAAAAATAACTCGAATGTCGCGCCTCATTTGTCGAAAAATCATTAAACTCACCCCACCTCTTCCTAGAATTACCCAAATAATTTATAAATGAATACAAAAAGCGGAGCCCTTCGTCCAGAGACGAAAGATTCCGCGGTCCCACTCTGTTTGAACGATAAATCGTTCCAACTTAAAACTTTAACGCAGTCAAAACGGATCGGAATACTTTCAGTGTTTCTTCCAATCAGCTCAGAGACGCACTTCCAAAAATTCCTTGCAAATGGCTTCCACTATCCCATCTTCGCTTGTTGCAATTCCTCTTTGTACTCTTTCTCATCATCGCTTTATTAAATTTAAAGATTCACTTTAATAATGTATCTATTATAGGGTAATATCCATTCTCTGTCAATCTGTTCTGGGACTTCACCGTCACCCTAAATAACGTGTTTCTGTAACTTCGAGCCGCTTTAAAACATTCTCGCGCCCCAACAAAGGAATAACATCATAAAGTTCAGGCCCATGCATCTGCCCTGTCAACGCCACCCTTACTGGCATGTATACTAATTTCCCCCCTAGTTTTAACTCTTTTGTTATTTGTTTTAAGAGGACTTTAACAGTCGCTCCTGAAAGTAGCTCCACTTCCCGTATTTTTTCCCCAAATAGTCCCAGAACGCCGGGTACCTGTTCGCCTCTCAAAACTTCCAAAGCTTCTCCTTCGGGCTCCAAAGGCACTGCGCCGTGAAAATAATGCACAAAATCCTTTACTTCTGCCAGATAGGATATTTTCTCGGAAATTGCTTCGATAAAACTGATAAACCATTGCTGCTGCTGATCTGACCGTTCTCCTTGAGGAAGAATACCTATTTCTCCCACATAGGGTAACGCGAGTTCAGCCAAACGTTCAGGGACTGCTGCTCTTAAGTAATGGGCGTTGATATAATTCAGCTTTTGTAGATCAAAAACAGCCGGGCTCTTGGATACACGATCCAACGAAAAGACTTCTGCCAATTCATCTAGAGTATAAAACTCTTCCTCTCCAGAAGGCGCCCAACCGAGCATGGCAATAAAATTTACGATGGCTTCGGGGAGATACCCTTTTTTCTGATAGTCCAGGACTGCGGTGTCCCCATCCCTTTTGCTCATTTTCCCGCCTTCGGTATTAAGAATAAGTGAAATATGAGCAAATTTAGGGACTGGCAACCCTAACGCTTGATAGATTAGGACTTGACGGGGTGTATTGGAAAGATGTTCTTCTCCACGAATAACATGCGTAATTTCCATGGTAACATCATCCACAACAACAGCAAAATTGTAGGTGGGAATCCCGTCCGATTTGACGAGCACATAATCTCCGATTCCGTCACTATCAAAAACAACATCCCCGCGTACTTGATCGTCAATGTGAATCGCTTGTGCTTCCGGAACACGAAAGCGCACAACAGGCTTACGACCTTCTATTTCGAGGGTTGCCCTTTGCTCGGTCGTCAAATTACGACACTTACCCATATAACGAGGCGTTTCCCCCTTAGCACTCAAGGCCTGTCTTTCTTGTTCGATCTCTTCTTCCGAACAGTAGCAGTAGTAAGCGTGCCCACTGTCCAAAAGCTTTTCGGTATATTCCCTGTAAAGCGTTAAGCGATCCGTTTGGCGGTATGGGCCATTCTCTCCCCCTACCTCGATACCCTCATCCCATTGGATATTTAGCCAACGAAGTGCTTCCAAAATATTATTTTCTGATTCTCGGCTGGAACGCTCTAAATCAGTGTCCTCACTCCGGACAATAAAGGTTCCCTTGTTTTTACGAGCCCATAGATAATTAAACAAAGCGGATCTTGCCCCTCCAATGTGAAGTGGACCTGTCGGGCTAGGTGCAAACCGAACGCGAATTCCCATAAATCATCCTCCAAAACTTTCTAAACTAACTATCGCCTGAGCAGCGATTCCTTCTTCTCGGCCAGCAAACCCCAATCGTTCGGTTGTAGTCGCTTTCACCGACACACACGATTCATCTAAATTCATGACTCGCGCAAGATTAACCCGCATCTGTGGGATAAACGGGGCAAGCTTAGGCCGCTCTGCCACAATGATACTATCCATGTTTCCGATGCTGTACCCCTGTGCTTGGATAAGTTTCATGACTTGCTCCAATAAATCAAGGCTAGAAATTCCTTGGTAGCGAGGATCATAATCTGGAAAATGAGCACCGATATCTCCTAATGCCAAAGCTCCTAAAAGAGAATCCATGATCGCGTGAATCAGAACATCCGCATCCGAGTGGCCAAGCAAACCACGATCATAGGGAATTTCCACCCCTAAGAATCAGAGGTCGCCCTTCTACCAAGGCGTGTACATCATAACCTATTCCAACTTTGATACCGACTCCCCCAATCTCGATGTTTGATATTCACGGTTCGACATTTAAGGTGAAATTTCGCACTTTCCCTTCGCGCATCGCAAGTATCCGTTCAGCTAACCACAAATCTTCGGGCGTGGTCACCTTAATATTTTCCTGTGAACCATCAACCATCTGTACAGGATATCCCATCCATTCTAGCAAAGCAGCGTCATCCGTGCCATAGTACCTCTCAGATGCTGCCTGATAATGTGCTTCCTCCAATATCCCTCTGTCAAAGATTTGGGGGGTCTGGATGGCCCGCAAACGTTCGCGTGGCGGGGTTTCGAGCACTTTACCAGCTATATCAACCCACTTTACGGTATCCTTGAGTTGGATACCCATAATTGCAGCAGAGAAATCTTCTGTCTCTCCTATAAATCTATGAAATGCTTGTAATGTCAAAAGGGGCCTCGCCCCATCATGAACCACTACCCGTTGGATAGTGGGACTAAGAGCTTGAACCCCTGCACGAACGGAATCTTGGCGTTGCGCTCCACCTTGCGTTATTGCCACAACCTTATCAAACTTATAGTGATAAACGAGTTCTTTAATGACAAGAAGATCGCTTTCTGCCCCTACAATAACAATTTCAGAAACAAAACTGGATTCTTCGAAGAGTCTAACCGTATGGGCTAAGATAGGTTGTCCCATCAATGATAGAAATTGCTTGTTGTATCCGGCCCCCATCCGTTTGCCTTGACCTGCTGCGGGAATAATAACCCCTATCTCAGCCAATCGCATTCACCTCATCAACTGTACGAAGGCCCATCGGCTTTTTTTCAAGAACACTTTTTGGCTTGGCAAAGATCATACGACCGGCTGCAGTTTGCAGAACACTAGTTACTAACACTATGACATTTTGTCCCATAAAACGCCGTCCCGTATCCACAACAATCATTGTTCCATCATCAAGATAGGCCACGCCCTGGCCAGGTTCTTTTCCTTCTTTCATCACTTGAACTAACATTTCTTCACCAGGCAAAACAATTGGTTTAAGGGCATTGGCCAATTCATTGATGTTTAAAACCTTAACCCCTTGTAGTTCAGCCACTTTGTTGAGGTTATAATCATTCGTTACAAGAGGCGCCCCTAAAACTTGCCCTAACCTTACTAGTTTACTGTCAACTTCATTTATATCATCAAAGTCTTGTTCATGAATATGAACTTTGATCACCGTTTCCTTAGAAATCTGATTGAGAATATCAAGGCCTCTACGCCCGCGATTTCGTTTAAGCAAGTCTGAAGAATCGGCTATATGTCGAAGCTCCTCCAGGACGAAACTCGGGATGAGCAATATTCCTTCTACAAATCCGGTTTTGACAATGTCTGCAATCCGTCCATCAATGATTACACTGGTATCAAGAATTTTATAATTCACCAGCTCGAAAGAATTATCCGCTTTACTATCTTTATGTTTGTCTGTTCTGTCCGTTTTGTCTCCGCGAAATTTCGGAAAGAAATTAAGAAAGCCCAGGATATCCTCTCTCCGCTTCATTCCAATAGTCAAGCCCAGATAACCCAAGAAAATGCTTAGTAGTACCGCCAGAAGTGGCCCGAAGAAAGGAATGTCTTTAAATGAATTACTAAATAAACTTGAAATAATAAGTCCGACGATCCCTCCAACGGCCCCGCTCATAAGATCATAAGTGGGGACCCGAGTTAAGCGTAAATCCATCCAGCGCATTAATGTGAGAAAAGAACGGATAGTAATCGGAGCAACTAAAAACCCGATAATAGCAAATAAAACAACCGTCACCGCGTATGTCCAGACTGGAGAAACGTTCCATCCTAGGGATTGTAAAAGATTGAGGCGTAAAAATAAATAACTAAGATAAAATCCCAACGCCCCCACTAACAGAGTGATGATCCCGCGTATTAAGTTGCGAATCATCATTTCACCTCCTTTTTACCTATTGTGACTAAAAGTCTTTCCAATTATACTTTATATTAGTATAAAATTTCAAGGTAAGGTAATAAAAGTATTTTTTGAGCTTATTTAATTTTTATAAGAGAAAGTATATGTCTTCTTGTGCATAAGTGCAACTAGAAGCCCCACATCTATGACATAAACAACACGTGTGAAAGTATTGGGTCTAAACTAAAACTAAAGCCTTTAAAAGCCATTGCCTAACCGCCGCCTCTTCTGACCCTTCTGTCAAAACGAGTTCACTAATCAAGATTTGGCAGGCGTTCTCATACATCTTTTTTTCCCCAGTCGAAAGGCCTTTTTCATTATCCCTTTGAGCAAGGCTACGCACAACATTGGCAACCTCAAAAATATTTCCACTCTTGATCTTTTCCAAGTTCGCACGATAGCGCCGATTCCAGGCTAATGCAACTGCCGTGTCTTTAGTTCTTAGTACTTCTAACACATCTTTAACCATGGTAGGAGAAATTACTTGCCGCAAACCCAAGTTCTCCACGTTGTTTAAGGGAATAAACAATTTCATATTCCCAACTGGTAAATGCATGACATAATATTGGCGTTTTTCTCCTAGAACTTCACGTTCTTCAATCGATTCAATAATACCGGCACCATGCATCGGATAAACAACTTTGTCACCAACCTTAAACATTCGGCCACCCCCTTAATATCTCATTATACCAAGGAACAAAGCCCGGGTCAAAATTTTAAAATTATATCATACAAGTCTTTAGGCTGTCAATTTCCCTTTTTATCCCTTTATCCCATTGAAAATTGACAACAACCTAGACGTCTCGGTATAATAGAGTAGGCAGAAAGGAGTGAGGATAGCACACATGGAACAACTCACTGACCAATTCCAAAGCACTGTAAAATCTCTGTTAATCCGTCATCAAAGTATTTTGGATATCTTGTCCAAAGGACAAGAAACGTCTGCGCGTGTTAACCGCGCCGTCGTTAAATCGGTGACAAGTTGCGGTTGCCATGCAGTAAACGCGCATAAGAAACCCCTACCACCAGATGCAAGCCTCGCCGATTTAAAAGAGCTCTTGAACAGCCAACTCGAAGGATTTATCTGCGATAACTGCCGGGATATCATTGAAGCCGAATTAGGTAAACAACTGTTCTATATCGCCGCTCTGTCCAATGCCTTGGAGATTTCCCTGACTGACGTCCTCTACCAAGAACATAAAAAGCTTCAAACATTAACCGTTTTTAATTTGACTTAAGAATAAGCTATTAAGCTCCTGCCTTTGCAGGAGCTTTTATATTGCCCGATATTGAGACGGCACTAACCCCTTAAGGTTATTCTACTTTCAGCCATTCCAGATGCTTGCGGACACATAAGCGCTCCCACATGGCGAACCATGGATCCGACTGTAATTTTAGGGAGTAAACCAAACCATGCTGTGGAATTTCTTCTGGCAGAAATCCACTATTAAGTAAATTTACCAACCGTTCCTGACGCTTATAAATTTTAGCCAGGTACTCTTCCAACTTAAATAGAAACTGGGACCGAGAACACATCCCCACCTGATGCCCGGTGAGGAACCACGCGGCATCAAGTTGAGCGATACGGCGGGCAGAGGTGACAAAGTCCTCAATATTGCTGTCACTACCAAAATACCATGGCCCGAAGTCTGTTAAATCGATATCCCCGGTGTAAACCAGTCCTTCGTCCGGGAAGAATGGACAGCAGAATCCTCTAGTATGCCCCGGTGCGTGTATCATCCTGACTTTGACTTTTCCTATCTGCCACTCCCGGTCATAATCATAGGTTTTTGCCGTAACCCTAGATGACAACCACCATTCATGTCGGTTGGCTGGTGAGTAGGGACTCTGGACACAATCGGGTGTAGCCACCTTTTCTATCCAGGCTTTAACTCCCTCATCTCCATAAATTTCCCGGATTCCTAGCCATTCTCCTACCTTAGTCAAATCGGTGAAACATTCTGCTTCCAGCTGATTTAAGTACAGAACTGCGTCCGGAAACAAATAATTGCCCCTGATGTGGTCAAAGTGGTAGTGAGTATTGATAACAATTTCCACCCTATTTTCGCCCTTGGCATGAGCTAAAATATTCTGACCTGCCCCAGTATCTAACACGGCAGTCACGTCTCCTCCGTCGAGAAAAAGCGATGTGCATGCCGGAAATTTACTGTTATCGGGACCCGTGACCACACGAATTCTTTCAAAGAACATTTTCGCCCAATCCCCTCCAGCCCTTAAATCACCCTAGAGAATATTACTTGCTGTTTACATTGACGGATCCCGTTATTTCGCACTTGTCCATTATTACCATCCTAGACGACTGGTCGTATATACAATATTACTACCTTTTATTCCTGATGTAAATATTCGGCGGACCTTGTCGTTCTGCCGAGTAGCTGGTCAGCCCCCCCAAAAAAGTATTGGTTTTCACTGTTTTGTATTTGCAGATTTCCACCCGCGATCGGTGAGTCGTTGGAGACCCAAGCCCCCCCTATTACAATAGCACTTGCCCTTAAGCAAGTGCTATTGTTCTTTTGTTACGCTAATAATGCTGCGCCTAAAGCAGCGGTTAATTCGGGTTCCGGCGGGATCACGATGTTTCCCTTTAACTCCCGTTCAAGGAAGCGGACTAGAAGACTATAATGTGCTCCTCCTCCGGTAAAAATTAAACATTCTGGATGTCCGACGGACTCGACAAAATTAGCTAAGCGTTTTGCAGTACTTTTGAAGAGACCTGCAATCACCTCAGGTTTTGGAATCCCCTTGGCAAGCATGGTGATGACTTCAGATTCAGCGAAAACCGTACACATGGAATTGATGGGCATTGGCTTGGCCTCTGCCGCTAAATCCAGCTCCTCGGAGGTTAGCTCTAATCCCTTGAGGATAACATCTAAAAAACGCCCGGTTCCAGCAGCACACTTGTCATTCATGATAAACTGTACAATTTTTCCTTCTGCGCTTTTCCTAATAACCTTAGCGTCTTGTCCCCCTAAATCGAGAATGTACGCATGCTCCGGGAAATAGGCATGGCACCCCCGGCCCTGACAGGAGATTTCCGTAATCACCCGACCCTCTGGAAAGTTTACACGTCCATACCCTGTGACCACGAGTTTTTCGGGTTTTTCTCCGTGTTCTGCGACATAGGCCTTAAGTAAGGTTATACCCGCTTGGACAGAATCGAAACGGGAGGGTATGATTTGGCTGTATACCTGTTCCCCGTTTTCTAACACGACCAGCTTTGTATTAACCGAGCCGAGATCTAACCCAGCTTGCTTCATGCACGAATCATCTCGACTAAAGCCTCAATCCGGGTCAAGAGTTGCCCTTGGTCTTCCGAGGAAAAATCACTTTCCAGCCGCAAGAAGGGAATCTTTTTCTTCTCCATTTCTTTGCCCACAAAATAGCTTTCCACGCCATAGGGCTGGCAGAACTGGAGGGTAAAATCAATCACAGCATCTGCCTTTAAGTTTTCTGCCATGAACGTTATATCTTCCATGCGTCCTTGATTCGGGGTAAAGCACGCACAATTCACCTTTAAGGGGCGCTTAGCAATATTGGCGAGCATATCCGATACGTTATCCGCAGGCTCAGTGACATCCTTATAATAGCGTTCTCCCGTGCAGGTTTCTTCCCCGACAACGACAGCCCCAGCTTGTTCGATTAAGGCATGAAGTTTCCAAGCCGGAAGCGGTTGTGGGGTTCCCGTCACCAAAATTCTTGGTGCATCAACAGGTGCGACTCCAAACCCTTCTTTGACCCGCACATCGAGTTCGTCACACAGAGCATTGACTTGAGCAGCGAAGCGAATTGGATCGTCAAAGAAGGAGAGTTGGTTGATCAACAGGACATCTAAGCCGTGAATAGGAGCTGGGTTATGTTTTCTTAAGTTAGCTAACCTTTGAAGCGCTTGGCGTTTATTGTTAATCGTCTGAATTCCCTGAGCAAGATTCACAGTGGTTAAGTCCACCTTGGTCTCGCGTTCAATGAAGGAAGCAAATTCACGCACCTCTTCTTCCCATAGACGGGCATCTTTGGAGTCTTTCTTTTGTGGGAGGTCCATTATATAGGTCGGGATATGTTCATTGAGAATCTCCCACGCCTTCTTCTTACCGTCACACGTCGTTTCTCCGATTACCCAATCGGAAACTTGAAAGTACGGGCAAATCCGGTCTAGTTTAAAGCCCATGGTAGACTTAATCAACGGACAGAGGTTGCGAGGCAAGACTTTTTCCCCCGAAGAAACCGTATACTGGGCCCCAGCACATAACCCAATACTGGCACTACCCGTCGCTACGACGATTTCCTCCGGAACATAAACGCAAAAGGTTGAGAACACCTTAGCGCCAGCTTCTTTCTTAGCATATAGTTCGTGCACACGAATCCCATGAACATCTCCGACTACCGCATCAAAATACCCCATCCCTTTTGGGCGATTGGGTCGTTCCAAAAACAAGCTCGTAAAAATCGCTGGGACAGGGGCCAGAAAATCATCGTGTTTCTCTAAATCCATACCTAGGGCGGTCCATAATTCTCTGTTATCCATTCTTTTATCCTCCTCGTTTTATACTATTAGAAATGTATCACTTTATCGCTTTCCTGCATAACAGCGATAATCTCAGGCATAGTGGAAACCACACCAACCTCGATTTTATCCCTTATACCGTAATAATCTAGGCAAGTCACACAAGCCAACAGAGTAACACCCGACTCCTCTGCTAAAATCTTCAGGGCATCTACAGCGGAAAATTCGGGCAGTAAAAGCTGCACCCCCTTTTCCAGAAAAAGAATATGGGACGGTTTCTCAGCCGCCTCCAAGAGCTTCAAAAAGAAACTGTGCATCAGGCGTTTACCTAATTCCGAATCTTGATGGCCAATGGTGTCTGAGCTAATAAGATAGATAAAGGACATAGAATTTTTCCCTCCAGTTATAATATTTTACTTATTTTATATTATCACTAAAATCATATGCACGGAAGAGTTATCTTAGAATTTCGTAGAACTCATATTCATGGGGTTCTTGAGAATGTTTAGAAACCCTTCAACACTCCACACCAGAAACATAAATGTTTAAAAACAAAAAAAATCCGGAATAATTCCGGACTACTTTGTGCACATAACTCTATTATTTTTTGACTCATTCTGCTGCAAACTATAAACTTCATTTAATAGTTTGTCCAACTCACAGCTAGATGTAACTACTTCTTCAGAAGTCAGCTCTTTACATAGGGCAAGCTTATTTAGTTGATCGCGTTTCGTTTCAACGGCATTTAGTAAATCCAGTAAATCGCCTCTCACTAGATCACCTTCCTCAACTAAAGCTTAGAGGTATAAGGTTAATCTGTCTTTAATGAAAAGATACTTGGGAATGATAATATGAAATTACTATGAAAATGCCAATATAGATTGAAAGCACTAACAACTATGCATTAAGCCGCATCACCTCTAAAATTTGCAACTAATTTATATTGTTTCCAAATTATATTATAATTTTGTCCAATTAACAAGAGATTATACTCCATAAATATGGATTATTTTGCAGAAATATGGAAGATTGAACACACCGGCGCTGGGGGTGCATCTTAAATATCTTCAGTGATTGGAAATCCAATTTCAGTCTTTGTCTTAGCAGGAGCCTTCATATTCAAATTCAGAAGGACATCATATAAAGTGTTAAGTTCTATGATTTCAAGATTTTTAAATCTTGAAGAATCGCGAATGGTATTCTTGGCGACATAGACTCTCTTAAACCCCATTCTGTCGATTTCTCGAATTCGCGCTTCAATGGAAGGAACTTTCTTAAGTTCTCCAGTAAGCCCTACATCTGCCACAAACACAGTATCATTGGGAATTGCTTTGTCTTTTACAGATGAAACAATACACATGATAATTGCTAAGCTAACGGATTGTTCTTTGAGTTGAAGCCCTCCCGTCGTTTTTATGACCACATTTTTATCGTATAGATTAATCTTGCCTCTTTGTTCTAGGATAGAAATTAGGGTATTTAGTTGATCTCTTCTCAAGCACTCCGCGATTCTTGATGGATAGGGAGTGAACGACTTCGAGACGAGACTTTCTATTTCCACAATAATGGGACGTGTCCCCTCTTTGATCACAGTTAAGGCGCTTCCCGAAACCTTTTGCCCCTCTCCTCTTTGGGTCATAAAGAACTCAGACGGGTTATCAATGGATAACATCCCTTGTTCAGTCATCGAGAAAAAACCGATTTCGCCTGTACTTCCAAATCGATTCTTCGAACACCAAGCTCCCCTCAATTCTTCACCATTTTCCCCATTGAGAATTAACACGGCGTCGACCAGATGCTCTAACGCTCGAAGTCCAGCGATTTCATCGTCTTTCGTCATTTGCCCAACCATGATCACGGCTCTGGGGCGGCTGTTATTTTTCGCTATTTTTAAGAGTTCGTTGGCGCACTCCATCGTTTGGATAGGTGAACCAGGCCTGGAATTATGTTCTTCCAGTGTGAAAGTCTGAATACTGTCGATAATAATCAAATCAGGGTCAAGTTCCTCAATGGAGGCCAGAACATGGTTCATACTTGTATCAGAATATATCCAGATGTTACTCTTGCTTCCATTCAGAATTCGATCTGACCTACTTTTGATTTGACTATCACTCTCTTCGGCTGAAGCATATAAAACCTTGTAGCCCTTATTGGCAACATCATCAGCCACTTGTAAAAGCAAGGTTGATTTTCCCGCACCAGGCCTTGCTGTCAAGATAATGATGGAATCTTTAACGATGCCTCCACCCAGAACACGGTTGAATTCACTTATGCTGGTCACAATTCTATCGCTATTGCTAGTTAAAACCTCAGATAACCTCTTTGGAGACGTCTTTCTCTCACTCGAAGAAGAAGTCGTTTTAGGTTTACTTTCCGACTCTTCGAATGTGTTCCATTCCCCACAGTTTTGGCACTTTCCCACCCATTTTGGACTTTCTGATCCGCAATTAGAACACCGATAAATCACCTTAGTTTTCATGTAACCCCCCATTTCCTCAGGGACAATTGATGAATACGTTGCACGGGCAATTCATGAATTGTCCCTACAATTCTACAATTCCGGAATTGCCTCTACAGGAGAACTTCATTTTTCCGTCCTCTGCTTCCACACTAATCTGGTCTCCAGCTTTAAATTTTCCCTCTAATATTTTCTCAGATAGAGCATCTTCAATTAAGCGTTGAATAGCCCGCCGTAGTGGACGTGCTCCAAAAATCGGATCATTTCCCTCTTTAGCAATTAGCTCAATGGCACTCTTCTCAACCTTAAGCTGCAAGCCATGCTCAAGCAAGCGAAGATTTACCTGATTCATCAATATTTCCGTGATTTTTTCCAAGTGTCCCTCTTGGAGGGCATGGAAGACTACAAGTTCATCGATACGGTTTAGAAACTCTGGACGAAAGGTGCGTTTTAGTTCTTCCATAATATGTCCACGCATATTTTTATAATCCGTTTTTTCATCTTTTTTTGTAGCAAAGCCCATGGCTTCTTTCTTTAGGAAGGAAGAGCCTACATTGGATGTCATGATTATTACAGTATTTCGGAAATCTACAGTCCTTCCTTTCGTGTCTGTTAAGCGCCCATCTTCTAGGACTTGGAGTAAAATATTGAATGCCTCAGGGTGCGCCTTTTCAATTTCATCCAACAAAACAACACTATAGGGTTTTCGTCTTACCGCCTCTGTGAGCTGACCCCCTTCATCATGCCCAACATATCCTGGAGGTGCTCCTACAAGCCGGGAAACCGCGTGTTTCTCCATATATTCCGACATATCTATGCGAATCAGAGCCTTTTCATCTCCGAACATCCCCTCTGCCAATGCCCGACCGAGCTCGGTCTTCCCCACCCCTGTTGGCCCGAGAAAAATGAAAGAACCTATTGGGCGCTTAGGATCCTTTAACCCTGCTCTCGCTCGACGTACTGCTCGGGACACTGCCGTGACTGCATCCTCCTGCCCAATAAGTCGTTGATGAAGGACATCCTCTAGGTGCAGGAGTCGTTCACTTTCTTCCTGAGCTAGTTTTTTGACAGGTATTCCCGTCCAGCTGGCTACAATTTGAGCGATGTCGTCAGCTGTGACCTGAGCACTTTCTTTGTAACGCTTATTCTGCCATGCCTCTCGTTGTTCAGCAAGATCAACCCGGAGCTTGTGTTCCTGATCGCGGATTTGAGCAGCTTTCTCAAATTCCTGGCTGGAAACTGCCGCTTCTTTTTCTTTCTTTAAACGTTCGGTTTCTTCTTCCAGTAATTTCAAATCAGGTGGAGCGGTATAACTTGCGAGACGAACACGTGAAGCTGCTTCATCCATCAAATCGATGGCCTTGTCAGGTAAGAAACGATCTGAAATATACCGATCAGACAGTCGTGCAGCTACCTCAATAGCTTCATCCGTAATTTTCACCCGGTGATGGGCCTCATATCGATCCCGTAAACCGCGAAGAATCAGAATTGCTTCCTCGACAGTTGGCTCACCGACCGTGATGGGTTGGAAACGTCGTTCTAAGGCTGAATCCTTCTCAATGTATTTTCGGTATTCATCTAATGTTGTCGCCCCAATGCATTGAAGTTCTCCCCTAGCTAGGGCAGGTTTTAGAATGTTAGCAGCATCGATAGCACCTTCCGCAGCTCCTGCTCCTATCAAGGTATGCAATTCATCGATAAAGAGAATGATGTTTCCATCCGCTCGAATCTCCTCCATGACTTTCTTTAAACGATCTTCAAATTCACCTCGGTATTTGCTTCCGGCGACCATAGCCGAAAGATCTAAGGTAATAACACGTTTGTTAACCAGTATTTCAGGCACTCTATTTCTGATAATCCCCTGCGCCAATCCTTCAGCTATGGCTGTTTTACCGACACCAGGCTCCCCTATTAGAGCAGGATTATTTTTAGTCCGGCGGCTTAGGATCTGGATGACCCGTTCTATCTCTTTTTCCCGCCCAATTACCGGGTCAAGACGGCCTTCCCGAGCTTGCAAAGTAAGGTCACGCCCAAACTCATTTAAGGCTGGCGTATTCGCAGGTCCGGTATTTTTAGAAGATGGTATGGAATTAGGAGCCGGTATAGCAGATTCATCTAATTCCCCACCTAAAAGTTTAACCACTTGTTTCCATACCTTTTCTGGACTAACGTTCAGATTCGCTAAAATTCTGGCAGCAATCCCTTCACCTTCCATAATTAACCCCAAGAGTAAATGTTCAGTTCCAATATAATTAACATCTTGACGGTGTGTCTCTTCATTCGCCAATTCTAAAACCCTTTTAACTCGGGGGGTAAGCCCCACCTCTCCGTTAAATGGCTGACTAACCCCAGCAATTTGTTCAACTTGACCACGAATTTTAACAAGGTCTAAGCCCATCCCAATTAATGCTTGAGCAGCAATTCCTTCACCCTCTTGAATCAATCCAAGCAAGATGTGTTCAGTCCCCACTACTTGATGTCCCATCCGTTTAGCCTCGTCATGGGCTATTGCTAAAACTTTCTCTGCACGCTCTGTATATCGTCCCTTCATGATTTCTTCATCCTTCCTTTGATCGATGCTCGAAGTTCGAGGCGCGAGGTTCAATTTGATTGAAAGCTAAACTTTCATACATGCCCTGCCCCGTACCTTACTTCGTATATCGTTTTCGTGTTTCGCTTATCGTACTACATCTCGTATCGTGCCTCACACCTCGTGTATCGTGCCTCGCGCATCGCGCATCGCACCTCGAACCAGTCTGGCCCGTTCTTCGTCCCGCTGACCAGAGTCAAGTTCCCGATCGAGGATGTATTGTAAGCACCCTGGACGGGTATCGACGATTAATGAAGCAAAGCAATCTTTAATTTTGGGTAACAATCCTATATCTGACCCAAGCCGGTCATGAGACAATAAATGCATAGCATCTTCCGATGAGAGCAGTCGGGCATTTTGCAAGGTTCCGCGAGCTCGCCAAACCTTGTCTTCTAGAAGCATGGGCATTTGCACTTGGAGGAGTTCTCGCGCCTGAAGTTCATGCTCTACAATTTGCCCAGTTACCGCATCCAGATGAGTTAAGATATCCTCTTCACGTTTGCCGAGCGTAATTTGATTGGAGATTTGAAACATGTGTCCAAAGGCTTGAGAGCCCTCACCGTATAGCCCCCGTACGGCTAATCCCAAACGTGTCAGTGCCCCAAGGACCTGTTGCACCTGCTTCATTATTGCCAAGGCGGGCAAATGCACCATAACGGAAGCTCTGAGCCCTGTACCCACATTTGTAGGGCAGGCCGTGAGATATCCTTGACTTTCTCGGTAAGCAAAATCAAGTTTTGCTTCTAGGGCATCATCTAACTCCGTTGCTAAGCGGTGTGTCTCTAAAAGTTGATTCCCGGGCAAAAGCACTTGAATTCTAACATGGTCTTCTTCATTGACCATCACTGCATACCGGTGATCAGGGGCCAACGCGACACCACGTGCTCCGATTGATCCACCCAAACTCGGGCTGATCAAGTGTTTTTCAATTAACACTTGATGCTCAACGCTGTTTAAATCTGTTAAAGATATATAGCTCAATCCAATATTTCCCTCTATACCCGTTAGAACTTGGGCAACAATTTGTTCAACCTGACCCGCACCTTCCATGCTCAGAACATGCGGAAAAGGAAAATCCTCAAGGTTGCGGGCTAATCTAACCCGACTACTGATAACGACTGGAGAATCTGTTTCAGTCATCCATGCGCTATGTTGTAAGAGGAGCTCCTTATGCGTCATGGTTTTCCTCTCCCTTCGGCTGCTCAAGTTGGCGAATCTTATCCCTTACCACTGCAGCTTCTTCAAACGCTTCTTTTTGGATCAAGAGTTGAAGTTTCTCCTTCAAGCTTCTTAACTCCATACGACTTTTGATGGCAATCCCGCGTCTTGCAGGAATCTTTCCCACATTCTGCCCTCCACCATGAACACGGCGAAGTAATGGTTCAAGCTGCGCTTCGAAGGTTTCGTAACACGTACTACATCCCAGCTTGCCGACTTGGGTTATCCTAGAAAAAATAATTCCGCATTTAGGACAAGTCATCTCAGAAGGTTGTTCTAGTAAAGATGGATTTAAACCAAATAAGGCTTTTAAAAAGTCCGGAACAACGGCGGGGTGAAAAACAAAACCTATTTCCTGATTCTTTTTAGCGCAAGGTTCACAAAGATAAACCTCACGGGTTTTTTCATTCTCTGTTATAGATAAATGCACAATTGCCTCCCGCTGTTGACAGTACTGACAAAGCATGTTGCCCCCCCTTTATAATAAATCATCTCGGCTTAGAGTAGTCAAAATGGTCTTCATCAGACGGGCTCGTAGCACGTCCCAATTTCTAAATTCCCCCCTCAAATCATTCCCAGAAAGCACACATTTTATCATCGCCGCTTCTCTTATCGTCACTAGTTCTTCCTCCACTAAACGATCCACTAGGCCGTTTGAGCGTTCACGAGAAAGCTGCTCTCCAATTAATTGCCGCATAACCTGCTGATATTGCCCTTCGATACCCAGCCCTAAACGGATAATTCTCAGATATCCTCCGCCTCCTCGACGGCTCTCAACTAAGTAGCCTCGTTCCACTGTAAAACGAGTATCCAGGACATAGTTAATCTGAGACGGGACGCAGGAAAACTCACCTGCAAGTTCGCTGCGTTGCAAAATGATATATCCTTCTGACGTTTGTTCTAAAATTTGTTTCAAATATTCTTCAATACGATCCGCAAGGTTTCCCATTGTTGATGTACTCCTTGTTTATATAATCTTCCTCAATTAATCTTCCCATCCCCGTCTTTGACCTTTCCTGACCTTCTAGCTATATCATACTCATTCTTTTATAATTTTGCAAAGGATTTTAGAAAAAATAATTGTGTAGGGGCAATTTATGAATTGCCCCTACACAATTATTTTTAACAAGCATGAAATTTAAGCTACTTTGCAAAGACATAGTAAAACCAAGAAGATAACGTCAGAAGGCCAATACTTCCTAGCAACCAGATAACAGGTTGCCCTTCAAGCCGCTTAGAAGGTTTATCTTTTTCACTTGGTGGATCATACGCTGGCTGCACGGCTTGTTTAGAAGCCGATTGTTTTTCAAAGATGGTTTCACCCAACTTTCGGATCCCCGCTTTTGGTGTAGATACCCGGGATGCCACATCGGTCCATAGCAAAGAACCTTGAAGCATATGTTGAAGTTCTTCAGGACTCAGCCAAACATTAGTTTCTTTCATGGTGTGCCTCCATGTATCTATCTATACTAGGTTGAATTAACATAAGTTTGCAAATTATTCTCAGTGCTTAACCAGCTCTTCTATTGATTCGCTACCAATAAAAAAATCCCTGCCACTTGAGCAGGGACCTTTGTCCTGAATGTCTACAAAATTCGTCTAAAGTTACTATGAATCTCTCTCAGCAAATATGAAAAACGTTGTCGCGACTTTTTTTCCGAAAGGTTCCAACCACCCTACTTAATGATAAGTACTGGGCAACTCGCTCGCTGCAACACACGTTGACTTACACTTCCAAGGACCGAACCTGCAATTGCTCCGTAGCCATGGCTTCCCATAATCACCAAATCAATATTTTCTTTCTTGATTTGTTCTAAAATTACTGTCACCGGATGCCCAGACTCCACCCTTTTATTAATAACAACCTGCTCGCTATCAATTCCAGCCAGTGTTGCATCTAAAGCCAGTTCTCCGTTTTGATCCAGTTGTTCTTGTGTTACAGTGATGCCATAAGAGATCGTATACCCCCAATAAGCCTGTGGCGTATAGCTAACATGGAGAAGTACTACTTCAGCTTGAACAGATCGAGCCAATTCTAATGCAGTCTTTAAGGCACGACGCGAGTATTTTGAGGCATCTGTAGGGACGAGTATTTTTTTAAACAATCAAATCACTCCCTTTTACATTTGTCCGATGGCCAACTACCACTAATCACATTATTTTATCCTATTCAAGCAATATCCTCAACGTTTACTTTTTCGCAGGTCTTAAAGAATGATCAATTCTCGTGGACCTTTCGATATATACCTTGCGCCCATTTCTGCTTCGATGACTACCGTGTCTTCGATCCCGACAACCCCAATACCCGGGAAGACAAATTTCGGTTCGATCGCTACCACCATTCCTGTTTTTAACACTTCTTTTGCTCCCTTGCTAATCGTCGGGAGTTCATCGAGGTCCAGTCCCACCCCGTGTCCGACAAAACGAACCCGGCTTGTCCCATAACCCATAAAATTTTCTTCATAAGGGGTATTTTCACGAACCCAAGTTAGAATTTCCTCATAGACTTCGCCAGCTACCCTCCCTGGAACTAAGGCAAGTCGAATCTTTTCTTCGACCTCCCTGGCCACCTTGTAGGCCTTTGTTAGCTCCTTAGATAATGACCCGAAACTAAAGATTCGGGTTTGATCAATCTGATAGCCATGTACTACTGTAACCATATCCACAACGATGGGCTCACCTGACTTAATCTGAGCCATTGATGCGCCACTTGGATGCGCAATAGAAATACCTTGTCCGTTGACCGGTCCATCAAAAAAGCTAGTTACTGCAGCCCTAGCCCCTGAAGTGATTGCGCCGACATGGAATTCAGAGTCAAAGCCTCGCATCCGCACATGACCACCGTGTCCGAGCGCCCGTGCCTTGCCGGCTAATAACCCCTCTAACTCAACCTCAGTCATACCAGGATGAAGGACTTCCTTAGCAAACTCCAGAATCTTAGGATGAATTTGGGCACTTTCTTCTAGGCGACCTAATTCCCACTTAGACTTTACTGCACGTTGTAAGCGAACCTCGGTGGAAACGTCCACCACCATAACGTCCGGAAATAGTTTGCGATAGCGCTCAAACTGATTAACTGGAAGAACATCCAGTTCCAGACCAAGTATTTTCGGTAATGGAAGTCCCGCTTCCTGAATGTATTGTGGGATCTTGGACATGCCCATCAGCCGTTTAACCTCCCATGAGCTTTCTTGCTGAGCTCTGGCAAAATCCCGATAGGCGAGTACAATGGGAGTTCCTTCTCTCGGAATATAGACATGAACATTCTGGGCCGTTCCTGAATAATACAGGGTATCCGCCCGCTGGACCAACAACGCCCCTTCAATCCCATTTTTCTGCAGACGATCTTGGAAATTCGAAACTCGTTCTTGTAGTTCTGTCAAGGATACTTTCATTAATTCTCCTCCATCTTCTGTAAATTCAGAATTTTTATCCTATTATTTTATTATCATCAGATTTACTTATTTTTGCAAGTTATTGTCACCTCATTCGTCGCGAATGCTGTAGTTTTCATTTGAAGGGCTTTGGTCTTTCAAAGGTTTCCCTGCTTAAAGGTTTTTTTATACGGATGTCGAATTAATGTATGGCCAATAAGCCAAAGGTGGTTTTCCGCTTGAAGTTAAAACGTCTAGATATACCGCGTGTTGTCATAGTCTTAATCATTGGTGGTTTCATCCAGTCGGTCGGTAATTCTCTGATGTGGCCTTTAAATAGCCTCTTTATGCATACAGTCTTGGGCCGAACTTTGACAGAAGCCGGTACCCTTCTTGCTATTCAGTCCGCGGTCTCTCTCCTTGGTCAATTTGTGAGTGGCTTTTTAGCCGATCGTTTTGGACCAAAGAGAATAATGATTATTGGCCTAGTTGGTGCAGTCCTTTCCGTTGGGACTATCGGTATCTTTCCTGTCTGGAGGGTCTATGTCCCTGCGTTTATCCTCTTTGGCTTAGCCCAAGCTTTTGTCTTCGTTCCACTCTACGCGCTGATTCATGCCGTGTGGCCAGAAGGCGGGCGGCGAGGTTTTAATTTTCTTTATGTCTCTAATAACGCTGGAGTAGCCGTCGGTACTGCCCTTGGAGGAATGATAGCTCAAATTTCTTTTCGTCTCATCTTCTCTCTAAATGCTGTAGCTTTCTTAATCTATTTAACGTTAGTGATCATAGGGGTTTCCGAACGAAATGCACCTATTCATTTGATTCCACCGCAACAGCAAACCGAACGGCTGACAAAAGACAAAGGATTCAAGGTACTCCTGGCCTTAGGTGGTGGAATATTCTTTGTCTGGGGCGCTTACGTTCAGCTTGTTACCATATTACCCATTGTGATGAACCAACTCGGTTTTTCCTTGGTTTCTTACAGCGTGCTTTGGACGCTGAATGGCATTTTCATCGTAACCTTACAACCTCTGCTCACTTGGGTGATTCAGGCGTGGGCACAGTCTTTTAAACGGCAATTTTACCTTGGGGGCGTTCTCTTTGCCATAGGCTTTGCAATTTTACTCGGAAAACTCCCGTATGGGTTCTATATTGTTGCCATGCTCGTTTTAACATTAGGAGAAATGCTTATTTTTCCTGCTGTTCCTGCAGCGGCAGCTCAACTTGCCCCACAAGGAAAAAAAGGCGCTTATCAAGGCCTTATCGGAGGCGCTACGTCCGGCGGCCGAATGATTGGCCCCTTACTGGGTGGTATGATGTATGACTTTGGCGGAGGGTCTAGCGTATGGAGGCTTGCAATCACATTTATGGGGGCATCTATGGTGATGTTCTTTATCTACGGAAAAGTCGTTCAACGCTTTCATTTGCATCAACAAACCCAACAAACAGAGATGACATAACAAGTCCTTCTTTGGATGATTAATTAGTGTTCTTGCGGCCGTCCATTAAATGCCTAATCGCTGCGATTGGATGGGCAAAAAGCATCTTGGGGCCTGAATATCGCATGATTTCGATGATTCTTTTACGCATTACTGATCTATAACAATGCACAGTACATTTGACACAGGTTGGTTTGCTTTCTCCAAATTTACAATGGGTTAGACGGTTCATAGCATAATCTGATAATTCTTGACATTCCGAACACAATCCACCTACCGAGTGGTGATGATCTTTACAATATAGCCTAAGCATTATTTGCACGGTAGTTTTTTCACGCTCTAACCTGTTTGACATTTCGGCTCAACTCCATCCCGGATCCTTGGTTAAGCATAATTCAGGACTTAAAGACACGCATCAGAGGAAACTATTCACACTCTTGCACCCTAAATTGTTTGTTAGGATACATGCTATATATTTAAATAGGGTATCCTATCTGCAACACTATAATATAAAGGGGGTAAAATTCAATGGTGTCTAAAAAAACCAAGAAAACGAATAACAAGTCACGTAAGCCAGATAACACAGAGAAGATTCCCCTTCCTTTTGACGCTGATAGTATTGGGAAAGACGTAGGAAAAGACCGGGTATAAACCCGGTTTTTTTTGGAAAAATTATTTTTCGCGGGATACTGATCTATCTTTGACTCTCTATAACTCATTCATCTGTGCTATTGGTTGAACAAGTTTAGAAATTCCTTCGGAATATCCGTCTCATAACGTACATCTTGACCTGTGATCGGATGCTTAAAGGCAAGCACCCGTGCATGAAGTCCTAACCGACCTATAGGGTGCTTGGTTGCTCCATACTTCTTATCCCCAATTACACTGTGCCCTATATCTTTCATATGGACACGGATTTGGTTCTTTCGCCCAGTTTCTAGTTTAACTTCTAAGAGAGAGTAGTTCTTATTTTTTTTAAGAACTTGGTAATGAGTCACGGCCTTCTGACCGTCATTAGGGGTACGACTGGAGTACATAATAAAGGCTTTACTTTCAGTCAACCACGAGGTGATCGTTCCTTGCTCTTGGGTCACAAGACCTTCTACAACCGCTACATAACTCCGCTCTAGAACAACTTCCTTCCAAGCATTTTGGAGCAATTGCTGTACTTTCTCGCTTTTTGCAAACATCATTACTCCTGATGTGTCTCTGTCAAGACGATGCAACACAAAAATCTTGTTCTTTGGGTCTCTTTTTTTTACATGCTCGCTCAAAATACTATAGGCTGTTTGCTCCTTTTCTGTAGCAGTAGCGATCGAGAGCAACCCAGCCTGTTTTTCAATAATGATAATATCTGAGTCTTCAAATACAATATCTAGCCCTTGTGGTTGTTTTTCCATCAGCACTTTAGTCCAATTCACGACAACCTGTTGGCCGATTTCCAGCGGATAATTGTATTGAGTAATAACTTCTTTGTCTACCGAAATTTGATGATGGGCCAGAAGGGACTTGATATCTCTCCGGCTTTTACTGGGTATTGCATCAATTAAAAACTTCATTAACTCGGCATGTTCTGTTACCTCAAGTTGAGTTTTATTATCCTTCACGGTCTTGGTTTTCAATTTACTGCTTGGCATATGCATTCGAATTACCCCTTATCCTAGTTATCTGTATTAATATCCGTAAGGGCAATTCATGAATTACCCTAATCCTCCTTAATACTTAATTTTACCACAATATTACCAGTTAGCTTGATTTTGGTCAAACAAGAACAGGGCGCCTACTCGTCAGTAGTCACCCTGTTCTTTAAGATTAAGTTTTGGTATTGCCGAATTTGATCCATGTATCGAACGTTGTCTTATTTTCCTTCGTAAAATTTGCGAAGGTTTTCGGCAACTTCCTTAGGATCAACTTTACGGGTAGCAGCTCCTGTATCCATAGCGGCTTTAGCAACCGCAGCGGCAACAGCTGGGCCCACACGCAAGTCAAAAGCCTTAGGTATGACGTAATCTGCGTTCAGTTCCTCACTACTTACGATGTTTGCAATAGCGTATGCAGCGGCGACTTTCATCTCTTCATTGATGACTTTTGCTCCGACATCAATCGTTCCACGGAAAATCCCCGGAAATGCCAGAACATTATTTACCTGGTTTGGATAGTCAGAACGTCCGGTTCCAATTACAGCCGCCCCGGCTTCTTTAGCAGCCTCCGGCCAGATCTCTGGTACAGGATTAGCCTGTGCGAAGACGATTGGATCCTTTGCCATTGATTTAACCATTTCTGGGCTAACAACATCCGCGGCAGAAACACCCACAAAGACGTCAGCGCCTTTTATGGCATCCGCCAAATTTCCTTTAAGCAGTTCACGGTTGGTTTTGAGGGCAATCTCCTCTTTATATTTATTCATACCTTCGGAACGGCCTTCATAGATCGTACCTTTGGTATCACACATGATGACGTTTTGAAGTCCCATACTCATCAAGAGTTTAACAATAGCCATTCCGGCTGATCCAGCGCCGTTAACAACGATTTTAACGTCTTTAAGGTCCTTTTTAACAAATTTGAGAGCATTAACCAGACCAGCCATGGTAACCACTGCTGTTCCGTGTTGATCATCGTGGAAAATCGGTCCATCATAAATTTCTTTAAGTTTTTCCTCGATGTAGAAACACTCAGGAGCCTTGATATCTTCGAGATTAATTGCACCAAACGTAGGTTCCAATAGTTTAACGACCTCAATCACTTTGTCACTGTCCTGAGTATCTAGGCAAATTGGGAAAGCATCAACATTACCGAAAGTTTTGAAGAGGATACCCTTCCCTTCCATAACTGGCATTGCGGCACGGGCACCGATATTTCCGAGTCCTAAAACCGCAGACCCTGTAGATACAACAGCTACAAGATTTTCTCTGTTTGTATACACATTCACCAAGGCAGGGTCTTTGGCAATATCCAAGCAAGGCTCTGCCACACCCGGAGAATATGCTAGGCTTAAATCATTACCGTTACGAACGGGTACTTTACTCACTACTGCAATTTTACCTCTATTATCTTTATGGAGTTTAAGTGCATCTTCACGTAGGCCCATGGTTACACCGTTCCTTTCTCTTAATTGGCTTTTTAGGGTTGTTTCCAGGAATATACATAACAGATCTCATAACTGCAATAAGTTTTACCCCCTAATAAATTAATTTATTCCTAAGGTTTTACCCTGGGAAAACACAAACATGCTTAAATGGTTTAATTTTTGATCTTCTTCAATCTATAATCGTAAATGTACTCTTATTTGAATAGTATGGCTTTGTTAGGTTCTTTGTCAAGGCATTATTTCATAAGTGTATATCTTGTTTAAACGCTAATCTATTAAGAATACTCCTAAAATGCGAAGTTAGCTCTTAACACCGATACCAGCCTTGTACAGATGCAATTGATTATCGGTAATCCACATACCTTGCAACGTTCATATAAGCTTGTAATCTGTTTAACCTTATAAATTTTGTCAACTTTATCCCCTTCTAAGCCATTTCCAGCTTGACCGTGCTTCCAGCTCCCCCGGCTTCAGCAGGTGTTACAACCAAACGTCGAGCGAGCCGATTTTTGAGTTCCGGCACGTGGCTTATAATTCCGATCGTTAGATTTTGTAGGTGAAGTTTCTCTAGCGTGTTCATTACTGCTTCAAGAAGATTGGCATCAAGTGTTCCGAACCCTTCATCAAGGAAAAAAAACTCTAGTGGGGATTCTCCCCGAAGTTGGATTTGAGTAGACAAGGCTAAAGCAAGCGCTAGTGCGGTGAGGAATGTTTCTCCTCCTGATAAACTGCTAACGGGTCGTCGTACTCCGCCATTAGCATCGTCGCGCATGATGAAGCCACCCTCTGAATCAACCTCCAAGGCATAGCGCTGGTTTGTTAACTGTTTCAAGCGTTCTGACGCATCTAGGGATACGTTGGTTAACTGTTCTTGAGCAATGAACTCTACGAAAGCATTCCCTTTAAAAACGGTTTGTAAGTCTTTAAGTAAACCCTGGCGGTGGCTTAACGCTTTTCTTTCGTGTTCAAGACGCTTCCATTCTTCGTGCTCCTCATTTAATTTTTCCAACCTTTGTTGATTTGCGCCTCGCCGCTCAATCGCTTCAGTATGGGCATTTTCCACTTCCTTAAGATGAAGGGGCCAAGCAAGCCACTCCTCTGGGCGCAGACTTCTGTCCTTAAGTCGCTCTTCGACGTCCTCACGTTTTTGCTTAAGACTCAAAACATCTTGTTGGAAGGCTAAGATATCCTGGTTCATTTTCAGCCGTTCAGCCTCGACACATAAAGCGCTCTGGGCCTCTGCGGTTGTCATAAATTGTGCTGTTTTGAGGCCTTGTTCAAGTTTGCGCTGGGCGGCCTCAAACCCTTCTCGGGATAGTTCCAAAGTTTTATGGCTGACAGCCTGAGTCTGTTCCGCCTGTGTCCATACCTCTTTGGCCAGATCATAAGCGTTCTTCAGCTTTTCTTCGCTTCCTGTTACTTGAGCCAATTCCTGTTTAACCTGCAGAATTCGCTCAAGGGCTGGCTTTCCCTCAGTTAAGGCATCGCATTTGCTCTTAAGCTCTGCTAGATCGCGAGCGGCTTCAATTCCGACCGTCTTTAAATCCTGAAGCTCAAGCTCGCAATTCGTTTTCTCCAGAATAAGCCGCAGCTGGACCTCATCCGATTCCCGCACTCCCTCTTCAAGTCCGGATAACTCCTGATTTAAAGTACTCATAGTTTCATCCCAGGTTACGTATTGTTTTTGCAACAAAAAAATTTGTGAAGGAGCAATACTCCCGCGCAAAGTATCCAAACGAGCTTTCCGCCGTTCCTGTTCTTCAAGCATCTGGTTTAACCTATAATGAATTTCTCTCTCCACGCCCTTTATGGAAGCAATTTGGGCTTCTAGGTTATGCTGTTTTTTATCCACTTCAGCTAAATTTTGCTGGGCATCCTCCAGCTGATGGTTAAGCTGATCCTGATCTGTTTTCCATTTATTCATTACAAGTCTATCTTTAGTCAAATTGGATTCTTGTTCAACTCGTTGGGCATTTAAGTCTTGAATAGCCTTATTCCAGTCAGATTCCGGTAGTTCCTTACGATAACTAACAATTTCGCCTTTCTTAGTATCCGAGAGATCTAACTGGTTTTGTTCAAGCTCTTGCTTAGAAGACAGCTGAGCCTTGGCCACGGCCAGAGCTGTCGCGCCATCTGCCCGTTTTCTGTCCAAGGTTAAGAGTTCTCTGGAGGCTTGCTCCAGATTATTTCTCGCCTTTTTAAGTATTGCATCATCTAAACTCTGGGCTGGCCTTGGGTGGTGGGACGAGCCACAGACAGGGCAAGATTCTCCCTCAACCAGATTTTCAACGAGTAACCCTGCAAGATTATCTTGCTCAAGTCTCTTTACCTCAGCCGTTATCTGAGCGACAAAAGCAGTGACCTCCTGGACAGCAACTAATATCTCACTCTGTTTCTTCTCAAGAATATCAACTTCGGCTTGTGCCTTTTGGCGATCTTCGGTGATTTTTAACAAGCGTTCTTGTTCATCCACTCCTTCACGCTCGGCCCGCTCAATATTGGAGATCATATGTCTATAACGTTCTAGTTCCTGAGCCCATTCACTGAGCATTTCCTCTTGAATTGGTGGATTTTCTTGCCTAGCAGTCAGTGTTTCTTTCAAAGATTTGACGGATTTCTGGGCATTTTGAACATCAGCCACAGACCCTTTTTCTTGGAATTGCCGTTCGTTAAGTTCAGTAGCTTTTTTCTCAAAGTCCCTTTGCAAGTCATTTACTTGTTCGGAAACCATCTCGTATCCCTCTAACGCCTGAGCCGATGCATTTACGCGAGTCCGCTGCGTGGGGTCTACTGTAATTTGGGCAATATGGATTTTCACTGCTTGCTGCCGCTTTTCGGCTTTAGTCTTAATAACTTTAGCAGCTTGAAGCTTTTGTTCCAAGTCATCTCGAGTTCGACTAAGTTCGCCGTATTTGAAGCGTGTAACGGTTAGCCGTTCGAGGCGGGCTTGAATATCCCCCTCTAAACTTTTGGCTTGTTCAAGTTGTTCCAACCGCCGCAGACAGCGTGGCTCAGACTCTAATCGTTTAAGGTTTCCCTCAGACCATTTCCCCTCCGTGGTTTCCTTATCGAGCCTAGCCGCATTAAGTCTATTGTCTGCGTTTTCGACCTGACCTTTGGCCTCCTTGAACCTTTCTTCTGAGATGCTGATTTCTTCAAGTATCGGGCGAATCGTCTCCGCACGTTCAGCTAGGCTTAAGCGTTCTGCCATTCTATCAATATTGGACTGAGTGGCTACCAACTGAGTTTCTTTTTCCCGGATCTGGTGTAACTGTTCTTGAAGAACCCATATTTCCTTCGCGTCATCATATTGTTGTTTTAAGTTTTTTAATTCCTTAGTAATCTTGTTCGCCGTTGAAATAGCAGCATGCAGGTCCATTTCAGCTGTTTTGACCCGTTCTGCCGAAGCATCCCCCAAGCCCTGTTGCCGTTGCTCCACACCGTTTAAGTGATAGTCTGTATTTCTGAGTTGCTCCGTTAGTCGAGCTGAGAGCTCCCTTCCGTAGGCTTCCAGGGAAAACAGCCGCTCCAGCATCAGTCGTCGATCTTTGGGTTTTATGGTTAGAAACTCTGCAAATTTCCCTTGGGGAAGAACCACCGCTCGTGTAAAATCTTCCACGGTTAGGCCTAATATGTCCTCCATTTTCTTGGTCATCTCATCGGCCTTGGAGGCCAAAACAGTTTCTTCCCCATCGACTATTTCTACAAAGCGACACGTGGAAGCTTTGACCGTCCTATCCCCAGAGCGACGGTAAGCCCGTTCTGCACGATAGGTTATCCGTTTACTCCCCGCAGCTAAGG